>ENA-OPSV01000188-OPSV01000188.1-human-gut-metagenome-genome-assembly--contig:-NODE-188-length-48391-cov-20.734277_pt1 | contig 48391 bp, 36 predicted proteins | sample MGYA00241460_ERZ501912 | MGnify/ENA primary metagenome ERZ501912 (study PRJEB25962, sample SAMEA2042402) | human gut metagenome | biome: human gut; feature: human-associated habitat; material: faeces...
ACGGATTTTCTTAATTCATAATAAGAAGTCCGTGTTCGTCCGTTTTAGTCCGCGTCGTCCGCGTATCCTTATTGATTTACCTTCACATTATTCCATTCAGATGACGGGATAATCGACTTGTCATACTCACCATCTTTCGCTTTAATATTCAGATTCTCAAATTTGAAATTCGTCAGTTTGTACTGCTCGGATGCACTTACATTGAAAAACACATCACATTCAAAGTCTATATTACGCATTGTTACATGATCCGAGTAAGACATCGGAATATCTTTACGGTCTTTCAGATCAAAGAACTGAGTCCACGGCTTGATGTATAGGAAGCTTTTGGCATTTCCTTTAATATCCTCCACAAGGATATATTCATAATTTTGGGGAGTATCGGCACGCATCTTCAACCACAACAGACGGCTTGCTTGATTGATGGTACAACGACGGAGAATAATATTGCGGTTATGGATAGACTCGCTACCGCAAGTCAGTGCACTATGGCAGAAACCGTACGTACAATCTTCTATAATAATATTAGTGTTACTTCCGTTGTTAGAATCCTTATCAGCCCAGGGGCCTTTTCCACCTTTAAGAGCAATAGCATCATCGTTTACAGAAAGGTAGCAGTTCTTAACCAACACATTATTGCATACATCAATATCTATGGCATCCGTGCTGGGTGCCTTAACAGGAGCAGCCGGAGAGAAAATATATAGACCTAATAGCTTCACATTGTTACATTTGTAAATGTGTGTCGTCCAGAAAGGAGAGTTGATGAGGCGTACGCCGGAAAGCTGTACATCATTGCTATTGGAAATGTGCACCAGGCGCGGACGCAACTCATCCATATTCGTGCATTTCGGAATAACGGTGCGGCGTAACCAGAAAGATTTCCAATAGCGTAGTCCGTTGCCATTGATGGTTCCCTTACCGGAAATGGTGAAACCATCTACTTTGTCGGCATTCACCAGTGCGGCAAAGTATTTAAGTGATTGCCCCTCGATGCGGGTATTGATTATAGGGAAGTTGCTGATATCATCGCTACCTTTCAATACTGCTCCTTCTTCCAGATAAAGGTGTGTTTTAGGCTTGAAAAAGAGTGCACCGCTCAGATAGGTACCTTTCGGGATGATGATCACACCGCCACCTTTGGATGATGCCTGGTCGATAACCGCCTGAATTTTCTCTGTTTGAAGTAAGGTGCTGTCATTCACCACACCATGATCAGTAATCTTATATTTACCGCCAAGGGTTTCGATATTTACAATTTCGTTCTGTCTGAACCAGTCGGGAATAAGGGTACCATCGGGGAATTTCTCTTGTGCAAAAGATGGCAGGCAGAAAAGCAAACTACATACTAAAGTTACGAATTTCATGGTCTTTATCATTAATTGAGTTAATAGTGTCTGATCGGATAGATTTATCCGTTTGCAAAAATAGGGATTAAAATCTACATGCTGCTTATGCGGATAAGCCCATTTCCTAAGTTATTTGTTGGTTTATATAGGCTTTTTGATTCTTCCTTTCCATACAGAAAGGAAGTTAACTCGTCAACTTTTCCTCTATCCGAGCTTTTGGAAAAAGCAATAATCAGAAGTCTGCTTTTTCCGTAATACACATGGGCTGACCGTTGACGGGATGGGTGAACTCTATGGATTCAGCGTGCAGATAGAGCCTTTTGTCTTTCTTTCCATAAAGCTCGTCACCTATGATGGGGCAATGCAGTCCTGACGGATGTGCCGCATGTACGCGAAGTTGGTGAGTACGTCCCGTATGGGGATAAAGGGCTATACGTGTATATTTATCTGTACGTTCGAGAACCTGATAATAAGTGATGGCAGGCTTGCCATATTGTGTGTCTACCATTTGTCGGGGGCGGTCCAATGGATTGGGGCAAAGCGGTAGTTCAATAGCGCCTTCATCTTCCGGGACGATGCCATCGAGTAAGGCTATGTACTTCTTTCGGATACTACGATTCTTGAATTGTGCCTGTAAGTGTTGGTGCGTCTTCTTATCTTTGGCAATGATTAAAAGTCCCGATGTAGCCATATCCAGCCTATGTACGATCATGGGACCATCTGCTTCCGGATAAGCCTTTCTTGCCAGGTCATATATAGACGTCTGTCTCTCTTTTCCGGGTACTGAAAGCATTCCGGCAGGCTTATTAATAATCAATAGCCATTGGTCTTCATAAACTATATTCAATTTTTCATTGCCCCGTTCCGTCTCCTGTTGCATGGGATTTGCTTCTACCTCCAATCCCTGCAACATGTGCCGGAGAATTGGTTCGCATTTGCCCTTACAGGCTGGATAGTAATAACCGTGATGCCGTACTTCGTTTCTGGGAGAATTACCCCACCAGAATTCGGCCATGGCTATCGGTTTCCAATGATGCAGATAAGCTTGTTGTAACATTTTAGGAGCGGCACATTCACCCGCACCGGCGGGAGGAGTCTTATGTACGGTTTGCTCGAATATGTCGCATAAAGTTATCACTTCTCCTCGGTAGTTCAACATTCTGAATTGTTCGAATAGTTGTTGTTGCAAGGCGGCAGAGCGGACTTTACGTTCTGCTTTCAGCTCCTGTATTTGTTTTTCCCAATTACCAGCTTCTACCTGCAAGGAGGCTATCTTATCTTTCCAGGAACGTTCCAGCCGCTTATATTCTGCCTTCTGGAACTGGCTCTCTCGTATCAGATCAGCTTCTTCCTTTGCATCAAGCTGACCTGTCTTTCTGAGCAATTCTCTTTTATCTTTTGCTTCTTTCAATTGTGTTTTGGCAATTGACAATGCATCTTGTGCAGATTGGGTGGTTTGGGTAAGATTTGATCGTAGGTCAATATATTTCTTATCCTCTTCCAACCGGCGGATACGACGGTTGATAGCGGATATGTTTTCTTCTTCTATTTTGAAGAAGCCTTGAGGTTGCAATAAATCGTACACGGGCGGTACAAAATACGGATGTATATTCTTCCCGGCTAATATGCCCGAAAAGGCGGTTAAATAACCTATGCTTCCATCTTCGGTTTGCACTATCAGCACTCCGAACATTTTCCCCTGGCTTAATTCCTCTTGCCAGTCGCTTTGCTTGCTGAGGTAGTTTTGTACCTCTTCCGCCGCCATTACACACAATGGATGAGGAGTATAACAGAAAGGATAAGTAAACCTTTCCGGAAGTGGAATATCGCTGATTGAAGTAGTAAAACGGTGCAACATAATGGTGCAAAGATACTACATTCTTTGGGTATCTGTGAAGTTATCCGGCAGAAAAGAATTCCTCGCTTTCATTATGGTAGGGTAGGAGGAAAGTGAACCGGCTTCCTTTTCCAATCTCTGAGGCCACACTAATCTTCCCACCGAGTTTTTCCGCAATTACCATGCTGATGGAAAGTCCCAGACCTGTGCCTTGAACAAATTCATCTTGTTTGTAGAAGCGTTCGAATATCATTCGTTGCTCTTCTTTCGGAATACCTTTGCCCGTATCTTCTACGTAAATGGAGACTTCGTATGTTGAAAAATCAATCTCATAGCCCAGTTTGATATATCCTGATTTGGTAAACTTAGTGGCATTATTCAGGAAGTTAGTCATTATCTGGCTGAGGCGGTTCACGTCCGTATTGATGAAGAATGCGGCATCGGGCACTTCTTTGATGAACTCTATTTCCTTGGGTATCAATAAGGAATGTGTCAAATACATACTATCCACCCAATTATTCAGATTACACGTTGAATAGGAGAAAGTCATGTTGCCCGATTCGATACGGGAGAGTTCCAGTATATCATTGATGAGTTTCAGAAGCAATTCGCAATTCGTATTGATCGTATTGATGAAGTCAGCTTTCTCTTCATCGGGGAGGTCGTCTTCGCTGACAAGTAAGTTGGAGAACCCCACAATTGCATTCAGTGGAGTACGTATTTCATGGCTCATATTGGCGAGGAAAGATTGTTTCAGTTCTGCCTCTATCGCCAGGTCTTTTGCTCTCATGAGTTCCTCTTCTTTGTCCTTGAAGTGTTGCACATTGGTGATTAAGCCTATAATGGAGGCCGTTTCCGCCATTGCCTCCGTGGGATTGACATAACGGAGTTCATACCAGATATACCCTTTACCATTAAAGTTGCACCGGCATTGGGTGTGCGTTTTGGAATCCGGTTGGTTTTTCACATGATAAAACGTATTCAACGCATCTACTCTGTCTTCCGGATGTATCGCTTCGGCCATTTCTTGTAGGGTGAAAGCACGAAAAGGCATATCCAGATGCTCAAAGAATTCTTTATCACAGATGAAAGCATTTGTTTTCTCTATGTATTTCCAGGCATAGATGTTGCTCTTTTCGAGTGATAGCGATAATAATTCCTTTTCCCTGGTTAGTTCCCTTTGGGCGGTGCGCTTCCTTTTAGACTCTCTGACATAGAGAAGTAGCGGATAGATGATGAAAAAACAAATAGAAGAGAGAGCCAGAACAATGATACAAATAAAAAGAGGTTTGTACTTGGCTTGGAAAGGTATCTTGATTACAATATAATCTTGTGGATGTTCTTCAACTTCAACATTGATTTCTGTTTTCTGAATATCTTGGGGTTCAGCGTACTGGGGTTCTACCGCATGCATCTTTGTAAATAGGACAAAGAAGATCAGAATAATCGAAACTCTTTTCAGTAGCTGATAGCGTTTTTTCATAGCTGAAGAATAACTCATTTTGCAAATGTACATGAATATTTTTAATTCTTGCACAAATAAATAAAAATGTGAGAATTAACTCGTTTTATGTCCGAATAGCAGATTCTGTTCATCTTAAAAAAAGACTATTTTAATGTAAATCTTATTTTTTTATTTTATATACTGATTTTTCGCAATTCACGGCTTAGCCAGATAGTAACATTGGTGGTCGTATAAATGTCCATCGTAGGTTAACTCGGCCTGATGGAGAGTGCCTTCATAGATAAAACCGTGGCGTTTCAAAACCTTTTGCGAGCGCTCGTTATGGGGATAGCAATTTGCGGTGATGAGGTTTAGTTGGAGGGTGTTGAATCCGTAATCGAGAACAGATTGCACCGCTTCCGTCATATAGCCTTTTCCCCAATGGGATTCATCGAGCCAGTATCCCAGCATGCGTGCTTGAGGGTTTTCACGCTTGGGATCTGGAATGATGCCGACTGAACCGATCAAGCGTCCGTCTTCTTTTAGGATGATAGCCCATATTCCGGGTTGGGATATAAATACGGAACGAAGGATTTCTTGTGATTCTTCTAAGGATCTGTGAGGTTTCCAGCCGGCATTGTTCCCTATATTCGGATTTTGGCAACATTCGAAGAAGGCTTCCGCATCACTTTCCCGGAAAGGGCGTAATAGTAGCCGTTCCGTTTCAATCGGAGCATCAGGTTCATTACCGGTTTCTTCCTTTCTGTATACACATTCCACTCGATTGCCATCCGGATCGAGTATGACGCTTTCGAAATATCCATCGCCCGAAGTCCGCGGTTCGCCGGCTATGGTATACCCATCGCTACGGAGTTGTTCGGTAGTGCGGAGAATGTCTTCTTTGCTTTGGAAAGAGAGAGCAAAGTGCGTGAGTCCCAACTTGTTCTCTTCTATCGGAGTGTTTTGCACATCTGTGCGGCTCATTAATTCTAATGCCGCGCCATCATCAAAATAAATGAAATAGGACTCGAAACCCTTTTTCGGATTGATGTATTTTTCATTGCTTGTTCCGTTAAAGTAGCGGATATAAAACTCTCTCAAATCTTCCAGGCGAAAAGTCCAGATGGCGATATGATGTATTTTCATGCGATATAATAGTTTGAATATCTGTTCTTTGTAGTTAATTAAAAACTACTTTTCATGCAAATATAATGATTATTCCTTATAAAAGCCTACCTTTGCGCCCTAATTAAAAGAAATGATGACATTTAAACAGATGAATATTTCGGAGCCGGTGTGCCGTGCGCTCCTTGAAAAAAACTATTCTACTCCTACTCTTATACAAGAACAAGCCATACCGGAAGCCCTGACAGGGCGTGATCTATTAGGACTGGCTCAAACCGGAACCGGTAAAACGGCGGCATTTGCCATACCTATCATAGAACAATTGCTTGCCGACCCCACATCTCAGCAGAAAGGTGCTCCACGTAAGATTCGTGCTCTTATCCTTACTCCAACGCGTGAGTTGGCAATCCAGATTGATGAATCGCTGGCAGACTATACACGATATACCACGTTGCGCCATACCGTTATTTTCGGTGGGGTAAAGCAGAAGTCGCAAACCGATGAATTGCGTGCCGGAACGGATATCCTGACGGCTACTCCCGGTCGTTTGCTCGATCTGATGTCACAAGGATTTATCCGCCTCGACCATGTGCGGCACTTCGTGCTTGACGAAGCTGACCGTATGCTCGATATGGGATTCATCCACGATGTGAAGCGCTTGTTGCCTAAGCTCCCGCCCAAGAAGCAAACCTTGTTCTTTTCGGCTACCATGCCTGATAGTATTGACCGCCTGGCTAAAAGTTTATTGCGCAATCCGGCGAGGGTGGAAGTCACTCCGGCATCCAGCGTAGTGGAAATAATCAGTCAGTCCGTCTATCGTGTGGAAAAGCCTCAGAAGAAGGAATTGCTGGCACAACTATTACTCGGAGAGGCCGGACATCAGGTACTTGTATTTTCGCGTACCAAACATGGGGCGGATAATATAGCGCGCTATTTATCACGTCGTGGCATCACTTGTGAAAGTATCCATGGAGATAAGTCACAAAATTCCCGCCAGCGTGCATTGAGTAATTTCAAGGAAGGTCGTTCCAATGTAATTATCGCTACGGATATTGCGGCACGCGGTATTGATATCAAAGGTTTGGATTTGGTTCTCAACTACGATTTGCCCGATGTACCGGAAACTTATGTCCATCGTATCGGACGTACGGGACGTGCGGGTTGCGAGGGACGTGCCATTGCCTTTTGTTCGGGCGAAGAAGTGCCGATGTTGCGTGAAATAGAGAAACTTACAGGTATCAAACTGGAGCAACGGAAACATGATTTACCGCCTTTGGAGGAGACGAAAGCAGCTCCGGTTGCCAATGTTGCACGAAAGGTACAAGCGAAAGCACCGGCAGATAAGCAACAAGGCAAGCAGAATAATAAGAGGCGGGAGGGCAGAAAGCCTGCCGAACCCTTGAAGAATACTCAGCAAGCAACGGTTGTTGCCGAAAAGCCCAAACGTCATAATCGTCCGGCGAAACCGATATTAGCTCGGGAATCGCAACAAAAGCAATCGGCGGATAAAACGGAGCAAGCATCCAGTCGTTCGGCAAAGTTGCGTTCGCGTTATGAAAATTATGAATGATTGGCTATAGTTTATCTAACGATTAAAGTTTTCCATTGGTGGAATTAATTCCTTTCTTTTCCGGTTATGAGCTAAATTGATACGCGGACAAGGCGGACGAACGTGGATTTTATAAGGCTGAAAGCCTGAGACTACATAGCGTAGGGCAACGCCCTACGTGATTATGTATATCTCTATTTAAGCCCTGAAAGGGCGCAATCAAGCATACACGTTTTATCTCGCCCTTTCAGGGCTCAGAAATGGGGATGTATATTACGTAGGGCGATGCCCTACGCTATATAATACAAGCCTTTCAGGCTTAAAATTCAGCCCGCTAACTTATCATTTAGCTCATTATTTTTCCGTAATGAATTAATTTCGCCAACGGATTAAAGTTGTATTTCTTAGTAAATGAACTTGTAAAATAAATTAGTTTTTATGCTTCTTGTTTTGTTCGAAAAGAAGAAAAAAGGTGATAGTTAAGTACATAGAAAATCTTTTTTATTCTTTTAAAAGTTTGTATATTAGCGCCTTGAAGATACTCGAAAATGTATTTTATTTTTGTTTTAAGTGTCTCTAACCCTAAGGTGTAAAAGTAATATGATCGAAAAGAACAAGAGTTTAAGTGTATTTCTCCTTCATTTCTTAGAGCGTTTAAATGGATGTGAATCCATTGAAAAGAAAATCACGGAATCATTGACGGATATTTGTACTTTCTATAAGTTTAAAAAAGGATTTATCTATCAGACCGATGGTTTTCGCTATTTCTTCCTAAAAGAAACCATTGGAAATGAAGACCATTCTCTGAAGCCTCGCTTTGAGATGAGTGAAATGACCAAAATACATTCCGATCGTATGAAGGTCAAGAACCGTCCTTTTTATGCCAGTAGAAACGATGACAATTCCTTAGTCGATATTGACGTTCTGGATTTTTATGGAACGGACTCTTTGCTGGTCCGTCAATTTGAAGATAGTGAAGGGAAAATTATCGGGTTTATTGGATTTGCGGATAGGGAGGATACAACTCCTTTCACGGATGAGGAATTGCAAACCATTCATCTTCTGCTCGGTTCGCTTTCTAAAGAAATAGCCGTTCGTGAGTATAAAGAACGGGAAGTGCGGGCAAGCAATACGCTGGGTAGTATCATGAACAATATGGGAGTCGACATTTATGTGAACTCTTTTGATTCTCATGATATGTTGTATGCCAATGCGTCTATGGCGGCTCCGTATGGTGGCATTAAGCATTTTGAAGGAAAGAAGTGCTGGCAGGCCCTTTATACCGATAAAACGGGCGAATGTGAGTTTTGTCCTAAAAGACACCTGATCGACGAAAACGGTCTACCTACTAAAGTTTACTCCTGGGATTACCAACGCCCGTTCGATCAATGTTGGTTTCGTGTATTCAGTGCGGCATTTCCCTGGATAGACGGCCAGATGGCACATGTCATTACCAGCGTTGATATCGACCATCAGAAAAAGATAGAAGAAGAATTGATAATAGCCAAGGATAAGGCCGAAAATCTGGATCGTTTGAAGTCCGCCTTTCTGGCTAACATGAGTCATGAGATTCGTACTCCGTTGAATTCCATAGTCGGTTTCGCAAGTATGCTTGTTGAAGAGGAGGATAAAGAAGAGCGTCAGGGCTATATTGAAATCATGCAAGAGAACACGGAATTGCTCTTACAATTGATATCCGACATTCTGGATTTATCCAAGATAGAGGCGGGAACGCTCGATTTCAACATGGGATATTTGAATATCAGGGACTTCTGTGAAGATATATTGCGTGGTTATGAAATCAAGGAAGATAAGCCTGTACCGGTTGTGCTGGCTTCCGGTCTGCCCGATTATCGTATCTATACGGATAAGAAACGTCTGATGCAGGTCATCACCAACTTTATAAATAATGCTCTGAAATTCACCAGTAAGGGGCAGATCACTCTGGAGTACCATTTTAAAGAGGGGACTAATGAAATAGAGTTCTCGGTTACGGATACAGGTATCGGTATCGCACCGGATGCGGTAGGTCAGGTTTTCGACCGATTTGTGAAGCTGAACACATTCTCCAAGGGCACCGGCTTAGGGTTGTCCATCTGCCGGAGTATCGTGGAGCACCTTGGTGGCACGATTGGCGCCGAATCGGAAATAGGGGTCGGGAGTCGTTTCTGGTTTACGCATCCTTGCGCGGAATCGGCCTGATTATGGAGTAGTCTATTATTTATAAACTAAATTTATAAGCTAATGAGAAACAAAACGTGGAAGTATCTGGTTGTTACATCTGCAATATTCGTGTTATCAGCTTGTGGCGGAGGCACAAAAAAGCAAGTAAATGAGGATGTAAGTATGGATAGTGTAAATGTGGTGTGCGATGGCCTGAAGACATTGCAACTGGATGAAGTGAAAGTTACCTGGATACAGGATAATGCGAAAGAGCGCCTGATGGAAAGAACGCTTTTCGCGGATGCTGACGATAGTCTGATAGAGAGTTTGAAACTACAAGGCGGAATACCTTCGTCCATGAGTGCTTTTCTGGTAGAAACGGGTGGAATCCGAATCCTGTTCGATACGGGCATGGGAGCACCGGATAGTCGTCTGCTATCAGGCTTGGCTTCTTTGGAAATTACCCCTTCCGATATTAAATATTTGTATCTTACCCATTTTCATGGCGATCACATCGGTGGAATGATGAGAGGGGATAGTGTTGTGTTTCCTGATGCTGAAGTGTATGCATCGAAAGTGGAATATGATGCCTGGCTCAAGATGCCTGCCGACAGGAATGCGCAAGTGTTGAAAACGATGAATGCTTATAAAGACCGTTTGCATCTGTTTGAGTTCGGAGAAACATTGCCGGGTAATGTCGTTGCGATGAATGCTGAGGGACATACTCCCGGGCATACCGTGTTCCAGGCGAACAAATTGTTGGTGATTGCCGATCTTATCCATGGAGCCGCCCTTCAGTTGGAGCATCCCGAAATCTGCGCTACGTATGATATGGATAAGGAGAAAGCGGTGAAATCACGTAAGTATTTCCTTCAATACGCCAAAGACAATGGCTTGACGATGGCAGGTATGCATTTGCCGGCTCCAGCATTCAAATAGTATTTTCCAAATTGGTACTAACAGGGGGTGTTTCTTCCCCCTCTTTTGATTTTTCCAAAGTTTTCGGACGCTTCATAGGCGAGGGCTTCTTTCCGTATTTACGTTCTTTTTCCCAAGCGGCTTTCCGGGCTTGGTATGCTTCGTATTGTTTTTCTAAATAATTGTCGGCCATAATGTAATCGTTTAAAATAAAGTTGCTTATCGTTGGGTAGGCAATGAGAACTCTTGCCAGTCGTACTCCTGTCCGTTTTCATCGGCTACGGCAACGCGTATGATGACTTCTCCCGTCTTTATCCGTTCTCCGGCATTGATGCTGGCGGTATATTTCACACCTTCATGAGGCTTAATCTGCTCTATCATGACCGAGGGTGAAATATAGATACGCTTCATGCCCGTGATTTCGGCCACTACCGGTACTACGTTGAAAGCTGTTCTGTTTCCTTCGTTTATGATTTCGAAGATCACTTTACAATTTTCGCCTGAGTTGATTGTGTGGTCGCGATTGGCGTCAATGAAACGTATGTTATGTATTCTCAGATTCTCGATAGCTGATGAATATTGGGGTTGGGGTCTGGAAGGTTGAGTCCTTTCTACCCGGTAGCTATATTCTTCTGTCTGCTTGGGGGCGGTAGCGGCATTTGCGATGGCTGCTCCGGCGATGGTTCCGACGATGGTACCAATGGCGGAACCCCGGTAGCCACCTCTCCATCCTCTGTTGCTTTCGCCAATGAGGCCTCCGATGGCGCCTCCCACATTTCCTCCGATGGATGCTCCGGCCAACACCGCGCCCGGGTCACCTGCCGCCATACGATTGGTGCTACATCCGCTACATAGCATGGCTAATGCTAATATTCCTATGAAATACGTAGTAATTCGTTTCTTCATATCTGAATCCTTTAACACCTGCTTGATAACCGTTGATTTGCCTATCTGACGAGTACCCATTACGACTTGAATGAACTTTCGCTGTTCTTTAAGCCGATTCATAATTACTTGATATTCTGATCTTTTATACATAGGGTTACATTTTACTCAGTGCACTAAGTATTTTTACTCAATACAAAGATAACAAATATATTAAATTAATAATCATGTGTTTACGAAGAAAATCCGATTTTTGCAATTAGACAAGTGTTCTGTAATACCTATGTGATCAGCGCAACTTGTGAGAACCAGATAGTTGGAAAGGTGAATTTATTGAATAAAAGTTCTTTAGAATATTGTGGAATTAGAGGATATAGTATATTTTTACGAGAAATAAAATGTAAGATTGACTATGAGTACTTTTCGTTCCATAGAAGAATTAGTGAAGAGTCTTGAACGCGAGAAAGAACTACTGAAAGAAATGTTTGCCAAACGGAAGTCGCTTTCGTTTCGTTATGATTATGCGCTTGAGATGACAGAGTATAAAGAAGAGCGTGTTCGTTATCTGATTGATTACGGTGTAATACGTGACACGGGCGACTTTCTAGAAATGGAAGATCTTTATCTGAAGTTCTTTGAAGACGTGTTGGAAGTGAATGAGGAAATCAATGTATCTTTTGTACAGGATTATCTTACACGCCTCAATGAAAATATAGATTATTATCTGAAAGAGAATAATGAAAAGCGCAAGTACAATTATCAGCGTGAAGTGAAACGCTGTCTGAAAAACATTGCTCTTACCACTGTCCGTAATGTAATGGACCTGAAAAGGAACATGGATAATACTTACAAAAATGAACCCAACTACCAAATAAAAAAAGCGAAGTTGATGAGATTAAGCGAAAAGCTCAAGAACATCTCTTTGCTAATAACTAAAAGTGAGGAGCTGATTGATAACCAGCAACCGGTCTTTTTCCGCATAGCCATGGATGTGCAAATGCGGAATGTGGTGAGCGACGTCAAACTGCAATTGAACGATTCTTATCATAACCTGCTCGAAATTCACCGGCAGATTGTCCATTACCTGAACTTGATAGATTATCAGAACCGTATCTTTGAGAAAATAAGGAAGCTGAAGTATCTGAAAGACCAGTTCCTATTGGAAGAGAACACGACTATTCGACAAGTGGTTTCGCAACGTCATCCGTTATGGATGGAACCTCAGACAAACTACCGCATAAAGTTGTCAATAGATTATCTGCGAACTTCGGATGAGGCTTTCCAAGCCGTCAGGAAGTTGGTGGCACAGCAAAAGAACAGGAAGCATGGTCCGAAAAATCTGGCTGAGGCTATCCCGGAAGGATATCTGGATAATCAGTCGCAACGGATTGACGCGATAAACTTGCGGGAAGTGTACAATGCTTTTACGGCATCCGGGATGCATCTGTTTGGTTTCGTGATGAACTATCGTTTTCGCAAAGAAGTATCCCGGGGAGATAAACTGATTTATTTTTGTCAGTTGGCTTCCCAATATGCTGATGAACTCAATTTTATGGAAAGCTATGAGTGCTCGGGCGATGTGGAATATCCTTTGATTTACGTCAAATAAAACTTTTTGAACATGAAATATACCGAAGAGATTTTCAATATACTTAGTAAAGGAGGGTTTATTTCCTCTAACAGTATTTCTACTCAGGTGAAGCGTTACTATGATGCTATTGAAGAAGAATTGCCCGATTATTATGAATATTATCGGGGAATCGGACTTTATCTGGAAGGGGGAGACGGTTACTATCATTTTACGCGTAAAGAGGCGAAGGTAGATTTGGAGCGTAAATTGGAAGCTACCTTGAAATGGATTGATTATATGAGTTTCTTGAAAACCTATCATTCGGCTTTCGGTCCCGGATTCCTGTTTCGCGCTGCTGATATTGAAATTCAGATCGGTTGTGATATGGAGCTGAAGGAGAAAGCTTCCAAACTGTTCTCCGACAAAAAGAAACATGAGGAAGTAGTGGCTAAATTGATTAGTGAACTGGAAAAGATGGGATTCATAGAAAAGGAAAATGAAGTGGACGGGACATATAAAGTGCTGACTGCTTTCCATTATATGGAAGAATTGATTGATTGTATCACTATATCGGAGGAGGTGCAAGATGAGATACCTGAATAAGATTGTTTTTCTGAACAGTGCCCATATTCCTTATGCAGAGGTGAAACTGGATGGCAATGTACATTTCATTGGTACGCAGGGAGTGGGGAAGAGTACATTGCTCCGTGCTTTACTGTTTTTCTACAATGCTGATAAACTTAAGCTCGGCATCCCCAAGGAGAAGAAGAGTTTTGACACATTCTACTTCCCATATTCTAATTCTTACATCGTCTATGAGGTAATGCGTGAGAATGGTGCCTACTGTGTAGTGGCTGCCAAGTCGCAAGGAAGAGTGGCTTTCCGTTTTGTAGATGCTTCGTTTGAGAGGGATTGGTTTATCAATGAACATAATGAGGTGTATCCGGAGTGGGGGCGTATCCGTGAACGCATCGGTGGAAAACGCCAGATTACCTCGCAAATCACCGTTTACGAAATGTATCGTGATATTATCTTCGGCAACAACCGTAAGCAGGACATGACTCCTTACCGGAAATTCGCCATCGTGGAAAGTGCCAAGTACCAGAATATTCCGCGTACCATACAGAATGTCTTCCTCAACTCTAAACTGGATGCCGATTTTATAAAAGATACCATTATCCGTTCCATGACTGATGAAGAGGTTTTTGTTGACTTGAGTTTTTATCGAAGCCAGATAAAAGAGTTTGAGCAGGAATATAATGACGTGATGCTCTGGTTTACTAGAAACAAGAATGGTGAGATTCCTGTGCGGAAGATAGCGGATAAGGTGATAAATTCGTATCGTGACTTGATTTATTCCCATAAACAGATAGATGAGGAACGTGCCGAGTTGAACTATGCAGAGAAACGGGCGTTGCAGGAAATCCCTCATATCAGAGAGAAGATAAACAAAACGGAGACTGAACGTGAACGGGCTATTAGGCTGATTGATGAATTGAGAGAGAAATATAATAAGGAAAGAGATGCTCTCATTAGTGGTATGGGCGGTGTTGAAACGCTGTTGAAACAGGTGCGTGAGAAACGGCTGTATTATGAACAAATCAATATAGAGGAAATCATAAAGCGGGTGGCACAGGAGGAATTGCAAAACGGAGAACTGGCACGCATTTCGACTATGAAGGAAGAACTGACACGGGCCTATCAGGATGTGTTGTCTAAATACGGCTCGTTGTTTAAGAATTTGGATGCTGATTTGAGTTTGTTCGAAAACAGCAGACAGGCTCAGATTCTTGAGAAGAGATCATCTGTTTCCGGACGTCAGGAGAAAGCTATGGCGCAGTCTCGTTCCGAAGAGGATAAAGCGCGAACGGCATCTGAGGAAAAGCTGCAAATGGTGGAGCAACGATTGGCACAACTGCGTGGCGAGGAGATGCAGGTGAAATTGAGGCAGCAGAAAGCGCTTCATGAAGAACACTATAGGAAAGAAATCTCAGATTGTGAAGCTGGCATTGATGAATTGCGCAGAAGGGATAAGGAACTGGATTTGCAGATACGCCGGCAGCAAATGGATATTGGTCAACAGAGGAATGAATGTGAGCTAAAACGCAAAGAACTGGAGATGGCGGCTCAGAGGAGTATGGATGTAGTACGTAGGGAAAAGGCGGATGTTGAAGAACAGTTGCGGGTACTAGATGCATTGATAGAGAAGCGGAAAGGTTCTTTTTGCGATTGGTTGGAACAGCATAATCCCGGCTGGCAAGAAACGATAGGTAAAGTGGCGGATGAGGAGTCAGTGCTATACAGTCATGAATTGAATCCCCGTTTGGCGGATGATGCTGGAACTCTGTTCGGTGTTTCATTGAACTTGTCGGCCATTGACCGGAGCATACGTACTCCCGAAGAGATAAAACAGGAACGGGCAGCGAAGCAGGTAGTTTATCAGGATTATTGCAATCAACTGACACGGTTGGCGGAGGAATTGAGTGAAAATATAAGTCGCCTGGAGAAGAAGTATTCCAAACAAATTAGGGAGATGGTAGAGCAACAGCATCTGCTGGAAGCTGAGCGAGGGCAAATTCCTTATAAGCTAAAGAATCTGCGAGCGGATCATGCCACTTGGAAAACGAAGGAAGAAGAGTGGAAAAAAGTACGGATGGAAGAATTTCAGGCTGGTCTGAATGAAATAGCCCATCGGTTCTATCTGGTGGATGAAGAGAAAAAGAAATATCTGCTGGAGCGTGAGAAACAGTTGAAGGCTTGTCAGAAGAGCTATAAAGATACCAAAATAGAGCTTCAGCTTGAACTGGACCGTTATGTTGACGAGGTTCAGCGGGAGATTGATCGTCATAAGCAATTGATTGAAGAACAGAAGAGAGAACTCCGGCAGGCACAGGATGCTGAACTGAATGGCAAGGGAGCTGATAGGGCAACCATTCGTAAATATGATGAGAGATTGGCGGAGATCAGGGAAGAGCTGAAGTATATCAGCGAGCATCGCAATCAGGTAGCTTATTATGAAAAGGATAAGCAAGAACTCTTTGATAAAGAATCTGCCATGCGTAGTCGGAAGAAAGAATATGAGGCCAAACTTTCGGCTTTGGATGAGCGGTTTGCACTGCGACGGGAGAAACTGCAAAATGGACTGAAAGAAATAAATAGTGCTTTGGAAAAACTAAAGCTGGAATTGCAGATATTAGAAAGCGGATTAACGGAAGCAGATGCTTTTTTGAATGATGAAACTTTTTGTCCGGCCGGAGCGATGGAAGTAGGAGAGAAATCTACCAGAAAAAACTGTGATACTCTTGTGAAGGAACTTAAGTCGCTCATAGTCTCTTTTATCAGAAAGACGGAAGATTTCAAGAAAGCCGTGATGCAATTCAAAGGTTATTTTTCTGCGAAGAATACATTCCATTTCCGTACAGAACTGATTGGCGAACAGGATTACTATGACTTTGCTTCGAACTTATGCGAGTTTGTAGATAATGATAAAATTTCTGATTATCAGAAGCATATCAGTGGACGATACACTGATATTATCCGGCGTATATCGAAGGAGGTGGGAGACTTGACCCGAAATGAGAGTGAGATTCGTAAAACCATTGGTGATATCAACGATGATTTTATAGAGCGGAACTTTGCCGGGGTGATAAAGGAAATATCCCTCCGTCCCTTGCCGAGCAGTGACAAACTGATGCAGCTGCTATTGGAGATAAAGAAATTCAGCGATGAGAACCAGCATAATATGGGAGAAGCGGATTTATTTTCGCAGGCTTCCCGTGAAGATGTTAATGCAACGGCAGTGCGTTATTTGTTGTCTTTCATGAAGCATTTATTGGACGATCCGGGCAGAAAACAATTAGTTTTGGCGGACACTTTTAAACTGGAGTTTCGGGTTAAGGAGAATGATAATGATACGGGATGGGTAGAAAAGATTGCCAACGTAGGTTCTGATGGGACGGATATTCTGGTGAAGGCTATGGTAAATATTATGCTTATCAATGTGTTCAAAGAAAAGGCATCCCGTAAATTCGGTGACTTCAAGATACACTGCATGATGGATGAGATAGGCAAATTGCATCCCAACAATGTGAAAGGAATTCTGGACTTTGCCAATTGCCGAAATATCCTGTTAGTGAACAGTTCGCCTACTACATATAATGTGGAGGATTATAAATATACTTATTTATTGAATAAAGATGGGCATTCTAATACGCAGGTGGTGCCTTTGCTAAAATATAGTAAGGCATGAGAAATGGAAAAGGATATATTATGACTGTGGCTGCGGCACGTAAAGTTGCACGGATGTTGAACGGTGAATCTGTGGGTTATTCTTCGTTTCCTGTATCATTGGCAGAAGAACTATTGGCAGAAGGTGTTTTGGTGCAAAGTTCTTATGGAAGGCGTGGCAGTTATCGGATATGTGATGTGGAAGGATGTCGCACTTTTTTAGCCCAACGTTATTCCATAAGCGGGAGTTTGGAGGAGTGGATTGAGATGATGTCTCGTCAGGAAGCAGTGTCGCGTGCGGAGCAGGTGGCTATGGCAGGCAATTCTAAAGTTCGGAAAACTCGTGGGTTTAAGGGGTTTCTTGTCAACAGTTATGTTCCGATAGAAGCAAGCTTGTGTGAAGAGGTTTTTGTGATTTATCCGGCGGAAGGTACTTCTGTATTTATAGAAGATTATGAGCACTTTCGAATTCCCGATGATGTGGTTGTGATAGGAATGGAAAATGGAGAGAATTTTCAACGGATTCGTGGGCAACAATACTTATTTGGGGGCTTGAAAGTTCTTTTTGTATCCCGTTACCCTCAATCAACGGATTTGCGTACTTGGTTGCAGATGATTCCTAATCGTTATATCCATTTTGGTGACTTTGACTTGGCGGGGATTGAGATCTATCAAAGAGAGTTTTACGTTTTTCTGAGAGAACGCTCTGAGTTTTTTATTCCGGCAGATGTAGAGGAACGGCTGAAGAATGGTAACCGTAGGCTTTATGACATGCAGTATGCCCGTTATAAATTTATGGATATTATGGATGAACGCTTGTTGCCTCTTGTTGAGATGATCCATAGATATGGGAAGGGGTATGAACAAGAGGGATATATAATTTAGATTTTAAGAAACGGGCTGAGTTAAATACAATGAATAACGAAAATAAAAACTGTATTTTATGGTAACAATATCTAACTTTGAACGCTATGTTCTTCCTAAGATTCTGGCGCGTGGTGAAGATTATTACGACTCTGGTGCTGTGCTGGAAATTGAAGAAGAGTCTCCGGGGGAATGGTTTGCAACAGTTTGTGGAACGGAGCACTATGAGGTAACCGTATCGCTGGTAGGGGATGAAATAGCTGACTGGGAATGTGATTGTCCTTACGATGGAAATATTTGTAAGCATGTAGTGGCTACGCTTCTGGCAATTCGTGACAATAGAAGCAAAGCCAGCTGTTTTTTGTCTGCTAAAGAAGTGGATGCTCGAATGGATATACCGGGAAAGAGTGTGTCAGAAATTGTGAAGGATAAAGAAGTGGAGCAAGTCCTTCGGTTTGCGGAATCGGATAAGTTATCCGGTTTTGTTCTGAAATATGCTTCTTCACATTCTGATTTTAAGTCAGCTTTGATTGAGGCCTTTTTGCCTAAGAAACCGACGAAAAAGGTGGACTATCGAAGTGAGATAGAGAGTTGCTTTAATTCTTTATATAGAAAAAACTTCAAGAAGGGAAGATATTATGAACCTGAGATTGATTGGGATGAGTTATCTGATAAAATAGAGAAATATTTGACTAAAGCAACTTTGTTGTTTCAACGGCAGGCTTTGGAAGAGGCGGCGACAATTGCTCTTCAGATACTTCATTCTATAGGAGGTCATTATATTGAGGAGGATTTTTTGTATAATGATGGTTATATTGATTTTGGAATTAGTTGTGAAGGCGCCGGGGATTTATTGCTTAAGGTAGTTCAACATTCGGATACGGCACAGGCATTGAAGGAGAATATATTGAGCGAAATTATCCAAATAGGCAAAATGGCAACATATCGTGAGTATGATATTTTTGATATGGATGATTTGATACAACAAATTATGCTTTCAGTGCAATCTAAAGAGGAGGCGTTGGCAACTGTAAACCAGCTTATAATGGAGAAGAAAGAACATTGGGACCTCTATAAACTGGTAATTCGGAAAATAGAAATATTAAAGGAATTGGGTAAGACTGCCGAAGTTGAAACTACGATATCTGAATTTCTTTATTTGCCTGAAATAAGGCGGCAGGAAATTGCAAAGCTATTGGAAGGGAAATGTTATGAGAAGGCTATCGGTATGTTGAATGAAGGGATAGTGATAGCTGAAAGAGCGGGAGAGCTTGGTATAGTAGGAGAATGGCAGGAACAATTACTTTCCATTTATGAGGAAATGCATGATGTCGCCAAAATTATTGAGATGTGTCGATTGCTATTTATTCATACTGATGGAAGTCTGGGTTATTATCATAAACTCAAATCATTGGTGCCTTCCATGGATTGGAAAGAGTACTTAAACGCATTGATGCAGGAAACCACTTTCTATGATTACTGGGGGACTGGAAATAATAAAGCAGAGATTTATATAGAAGAAAAGGATTATGATAAATTATTTGGTTATCTGTCCGCCTTGGAATACAGGCGTTTGGATGCTCTTTTGCAGTATGCCTCTCATCTGAATGCTACTCATTCCTCCCAAATTCTTCCTTTATTTACAGATGATCTTCGTACTTATGCGGAGAAAAATCTGGGGCGGAACCATTATGAATATATAGCCCGGGTGCTGCGGGGTATGCGGAAATTGAATGGTGGGAAGGAGGTAGTGAAACAATTGGTGGAAGAATTCAGGGTCTTGTATAAACGTCGTCCGGCGATGATGCAGGAATTGGGGGAATTCTAAAGATTATCCAATTCACTAGTGTCTCTTTATTCATGGGACACTAGTGAACCGCTCTATTACAGAAAATAAAACTTTTATAAACTATAGTAGTACGATTTTATCTTTTGAGCCATTAGCCTACGGCGTTCATTCAAAAAGGAATCATAGTCAGTGTGTTCCATCTCAATTATATTGGCTGGGATGCAATTCTGTTCTATATTCTTATGGAGGATGTCTAAATCGGTTATATTACCATATATTAGTTGCTTCGTTTTGCATTGTTCAAGTGCTTTGCTGAAATAGATATAAGGCGCGTCATCGGAAACTGCTTTATTTACTTGCGTATCAAGATATGTGTAATTTGCAATTTGATTATATTTGGATTTTTCTGTCCACCCATTTCTAATTAGATATTTTTTTGGAAATATATGATGTACATCTCCAATAACTGTGATCAAGTCACCTATTTTGCTTCCATTAGTAAATAAAGCACTATCACCACTATAAATCTGGGCCGCTAAATAAATATTAAAATACGGGCTATTGATAGCTGAGGTTTCCAGATTTTGAACTAATCCCACATTCCAAAAGGTGTCAGATAAATCGGCTGCTTCAACTTCTTCAAAATATGTAAGAAAACCTCTTTCCTTGATTCTTCGTATATCTGCATCCATAACCGTTTCAGGTGATGTAATATATCTGCTGGTTAAAGTTGTCATTACATACCATTTTGCAACATAATGCTTGATTTTAGCCTTATCAATATTGGGATCAGCATTAAGTATAAGATAAAGGGTATAGGCAAAATCAAGGGTCATTTGCGAATTGATAAGTTTGTTGGTCACAAATCCGGCAGATTTAATGGTTAATACGAAATTACGGAATGTATATTCATTCATAAATCCCATAACTCCTTCTGTCAGTTTCTGGAATGATGTTTCTGCTATTTCTTCTTTATATTCGCGGGTCTCAAAATCACGCCCACCCAATAAACTTACCAAATCTCTCATTTTTGCGCGGCCAAACTTATACATAAAAGCTATACGGAGAATGTCGTTATAATCCGGATCAAATATTTCTTCCCGATCATCCTTCAGCCATTTCAGTTTCTCTGCAAAGGGAGTAGCCATGAACTCGGTATCTTTACACATATCTGTATACCAATCTGGTTGTACAGCCAGATGGGAGAAATAATCTATGGCTTTTCTTAGCATATTGCCACCATAGTTTGTATTGGCTGCGATTTTTGACATAGCAAAATCTGCCTGGTTTAGTTTGGCGCCTTGGCTGTTGATGCGGATAAATATTTCAGTAACTTCGTCAATAGTGAGTTCTTTGTCTAATGTAATGACTCCTATCTGTCGGTTCTTAATATCCATGAGTCGCATGAGTATTTTGTTTAATTCGCTACCATTTATTTCACTATTTGCAGTGCAATAGTCATTCACGAATTGCCATAAATCAAATGTAGGTTTAAATACTTCTGCGATATCTGCAATCCATCGTCTATCTCTTAAAATTGCATTATCTTGTACTTTGAATAACTCTTCATCATTCTCTGGATTAGCTAAAGGGTTGAATGCTATTTTTATTCTTTTTTTCTCGAAATTTGCATTGATAACTTCCAAACCCATGATAGCCGTCATTAATGCTGTTACTCGCTGTTGTCCATCTATCATTATCTTTTTTCCTTCCGAAAGACTTCCATTTTTCAACTTCATGTTAGGGCTTTGCGAAATGATGAGATATCCGGTTGGATATCCGGTATAAAGCGAATCTATCAAGTCGCGCACTTGTTTAGGTTTCCATACGAAAGGGCGTTGTATTTCCGGAATGGCAATTTCTCCGGACTTAATGAAATTTAGTATCTGTTCCAATGCAATATTGGATGCGTTGTATTTTTCGGCCATGTATCCATTTATTTTACTGAGTTCAACAATGTATCAAATTAGAAGTTTTGCGTATACTACTATTTCGTTCGCAGTATCAAGGTTTTCTACAAAGATTTTGGTTTCATTGCTTCGGAAGATTTTTGATCATTTTGTCAAAGTCGCTTTCCAACTGTTCCATCTCGCGTTTGCGATAAATAGCAAATTCATGTTCTGCTTTCTCTATTGCTTGCTTGTGAGAGATAGAACCTTTTCCTTCCAAAAGTTTCCGTTGTAGATTGATAATCTGTCGGTCTAATGCTTGAATCCAATCTTGCATTCTCATTGGACGTTGTTCCAATGCCTGGAATTCTGCGAAATCCAAGAATTGTGAAACGAGCAAGTTTAGCCGTTTCAGTTCACCTTCTGTCAAATAGTTTTTGGCTATCTTTACATCATCACGAGTGATATAGTCACCTTTAAAATTGGTCATGCCAACCAAAGGTTTATCGCTATCTGCTCGTTCGTAGATAATCTCTGCCGCTGTATGTTCATGTACGGCATAATGCAATTTGTTTTGAACTGTGGCGAAGAATTGTTTTGTCAGGTTTGCCCTTGGATCATAATCTGTCGAAGTAGCATAAATATCTGTTACTTGTTGATAAAAGTTTCTTTCTGATGCCCGAATGTCACGTATACGTTGAAGTAATTCACGGAAATAGCGGTTTCCACCTTGTTTCAAACGATCATCATCCATCGTAAAACCTTTCTGAATGTATTCGTGCAGACGTTCAGTAGCCCATCTGCGGAAACGAGTAGCTATCTGGCTTTGTACTCGGTAGCCCAAAGCTATGATTACATCGAGGTTGTAATGGTCGATGTTACGTTTTACTTGCCGTGCACCTTCTTGACGAACTAATAAGAATTTCTTATAAGTTCGATTTTCATCCAATTCTTTATCCGCGTAGATGTTTTTGATATGCATAGAGATATTCTCCTGCGTAGTATCATAAATTTCGGCTAACTGATTTTGAGTCAACCAAACATCTTCATTAGAAAAGCGTACATTGACTTTTGTTACGCCGTCTTCATCTTGATAGATGATGATTCCATTATTTTCTTTCATAAGTAGATATTCATAATTATTTCAGTTGCTTTCCTTCTATTCCTCTTCCTACACCATTGGAACCTATCAACACGTTCAGGCTGTTCAGTCTAATCTTTGCGTTGCGGATGGATTTATAGTTTTCTATGAAGATTTGTTCTATCATACTCAATGTTTTTATTTCACAAAGTTAGAAAAAGAAATTGTATAAGTGGTATGAGTGATGATGTTTTCTGCTGTATAAAGAAAATACAATTCTATTTTCTTTCCACCTTCTTCACCCACAAAAAATAGCTCTTCAGTAACGTCTCTTCCGGTATAAGTTCCATCATTCCGTGCTCTTCCAGATACAACTCCGTAGCTCTTGTAAACATCATCCCGTTTTTGAACTTGTTTCTGCGTAGGAAGCGGTAATAATCCATTCTCATTTCATAGTTGATTTCCTGTTCCAGGATTTTCACGGCTTCTTCTCCTAAATAATTGTAGGTTCGTGGATCTTCCCCTACACGGGGGCAGGGTAGGGAAAAGGTGATATTTCCCTGATCCCGCCATGACACACCTTTGGGGCGGGGAGTGGTGAGCTGTAGTAGGCAACTGTAAAGATTCTGATTTTTTGTGAAACGGATGGCACCCTCTATGGTACAATGCGCGTATGCGCTTTGCAGGTAAGCCGCGAGATAGGGCTTTACCTGAATGGTAATTGTAATCATTTTGTATATTGTTTTGAAGTGAAAAATATTTCCATACGTTTGTGTTCCTGTGGCGGGGAGCGTTCCTCGGAGCAGTGGAAGAAGGCAGATGTGTTACTCCGGCAAACGATGGAAAATCAAATGATTACGGTATGTCGATGTTGCTCTACGACCAATAGGTCGTCTCTCTACGAGGAAGGGTGCTTTGCCCGTAGAGGAACGCATGGCTCTTCTATGGGACTAAATCACCCGCCTCTGACCTTTGGTGCAAATATCTGTCAAATTAACATCTCTGGCAAAACTTAAAGGCGGTGGTTAAAGATAGTACTGTAATGAAACATTTGTCTTTAATGCCTGTTTGTGACGTAGTATATGCGCGTGCAATAACGTGCGAAAAAATGAATGAATATGAAGATAGTCTATTTAAACAATTTTATGAGTTCGGTGGTCACTGAACTTGAAAGAAACGGGCAGTACAGTACCGCCCATGTATGTGGTAGCGTGCTGCGGTCCGTGATGCTCTTTGATGGCGACGGTTTGCTTCTGTCCGGCATTACGCCCCTGTGGTTGAAGGCGTATGAGCATTACCTGCTCCATAAGGGCGAAAAAGGCCTGGAGTGGAATACAATCTCTACCTATATGCGTATGCTTCGGGCGATTTATAACCGGGCGGTAGTGCGTAAACTGGTGCCTTTCGTTCCTCATTTGTTCAGGGAAGTGTTCACAGGGCGCAAGGCAGACCATCGGCGGGTATTGGAACGGGATGATATGCGGCAATTACTGACAGAAAAGGATTTGGATATTATCTCTCCCGGTATGGAGTGGGCACGCGCATGTTTGGAACTTATGTTTCGCTTTCATGGGATGCCTTTTGTTGATCTTGCCCATCTTCGGAAGTCTGATTTGAAGGATGGCTATCTGACCTTGCGCCGCAGAAAGACGGGGATGCCGCTTTCTGCGCGTGTGGATAGTCGAGCTATGCAGTTGTTGGAGCGCTACCGGAACTGGGACGACACTTCGCCTTATCTACTTTGTTTTCTGGATGGAAGTCTGGAAGGAATGGCTGCTTACAGGGATTACTTGCGGATATTACGCTTGCTTAACAGTAAACTGCGTGCGCTTGCTCTGTGGAGGAAAGTACGGGGTAAAGTGACATCGTACACGGCCCGACATACGTGGGCCACTGCGGGCAAGTACTGTCACATTCCCATTGAAATCATTTCCGAAGGGCTGGGACACGCTTCCGTAACTACTACCGAGGGGTATATGAAAGGCTTCGGAAACAGCCGGATGGAGCGGGCGAACAAGGTTATAATGAATTACATATTTAAGGGATAAACTAATACGATTTATGAATAGTAAATAGTTGATATATAGTATAATGTGAAGAATTTACCTTGTAGGTAACGGAAATGCTATTATGGCGCAAAAGTAGATAACATATTTCTAACTTCCAAGAGAAAGATGTTTTATTTGCCTGCTTACATGGATTTATTGACCGATGATTTATATTAGAAAACAAATACAACAGATTCTACAAGTTTCTCTTTCGACGCATAAAGCGAATCGGTGATTCTTCGCCTTGCCCCCGTGCAAATCTGCATACTGCTCCCCTTACCCGTTTCCGAAAGCCGGAGACGGGGAAAGAATATTGTACGCTATGAGCCGTATGTACGTATAAATTCTTATATATATCGGACCTTTATGAGCTTTGTATCTTATCGTATCTGTGTGTATCCGTTACCTACAAGGTAATGACAGTGCATATAGTGAATAAAACCGAACAAATATCATGATAACACCCAAAACCCAGGCTGCCATCGCAGTACTCAACGACATCTATGCGGGAGGAGACACAGCCCGCACGGACGCCTGCCACCTTACGGAGCAAGACATGGATACCCTGCTTTCAAAGCTTTCAAGTGCCGGACTCATCAAACTCTCCGGCAAGGGGGATCCCCGTGATACACAGTCGTACATTCCTGCGCGTAATTCTTCCGATGTCTCGCTTCTCGATATCCTCGAAGCCACGGGCGAGCATCTGAACTGCAACCATCCCACTACTGAAGAATTTTACCTGCGCTATGGCAGGGCTGCGCAGAAACTCGGGATAGTGAACTATATCACCAGGGAATACCTGCATGGGATAAAGCTGTTTGAGTTGTAAACGTAATCCGGGAAGTCATTTGAAAAGAAACACTTTCATATTATTCCTGCTCCTGCTGCTGTTCCGCCTTGCGGACCTGCATTCCCAGACCCTTGCCGTGAAGAGCGACCTGCTGACCGGAGCGCTCTCCTCGCCCAATCTTTCCGTGGAGGTTAAACTCTCCGACCGGTTCACGCTGGAAGCCGGTTTCCACTATAATCCTTTCCCGGCGGGTGGAGACAAGCGTTGGAAACACTGGTTCGTGCAGCCGGAACTGCGCTACTGGATGTGCCAGCCCTTCGGCGGACACTTCTTCGGCGCGCACCTGATGTATGGGGTATATAATGCAGGCGACATGAAACTTCCTTTGGGACTCTTCAAGGGCGTCCGTTCTTCAAGGTATGAGGGCGACTTTCTGGGGCTGGGGGTATCGTACGGCTACCACTTCATCCTCTCGCCCCGTTGGAGCATTGAGACAAGCCTCGGCGTTGGATTCCTGCATATCGGCTACGAGCGCTACCGTTGCCTGCATTGCGGTGAGCAGACCGGGGGCGGGTATAAAAACTTCATTGCCCCGACCCGGGCCGCGGTATCGCTGGTATACTTGATAAATTGAGAGTTGGGAAATGAAAATTGAAAGCAGTTTATAGTTAGTAATTTGTAATTAAACATAGAGCATGAAAAATTTAATCCGTATTCCTTTGACATTGGCACTTCTGTTCGCCACATGCGGTTTCTGTCCGGGACAGGAGTTCTACCGGGGAGAATTGTTTGTCACCGGACAGCATTTTTCACAGACTGACGGACATCTGACCGTGGAACTTTCCGTAGACTTCGAAAACCTGCAAATGCCTTCTGATGAATCCCTGACCGTGACTCCCGTACTCAAAAGTGGCGAATACGAGCAGGAACTTCCCTCCGTACTCATCAACGGTGCGGAGAAACAGAAAGTGTATCAGCGTTCACAGGCATTGTCTGCGGGCAAACGTAACGGCAAGGCGCGCACTTCGCCCATCCCGGCAGTCGTGATTCGTGACGACCTTGCGGTCTCCCGCGCGTTTACCTATAAGGTGTCGGTCCCTTACGAGGAGTGGATGGAGTGGGCCGTCCTCCTGCTGCGTTCGCAGGAATGCGCCTGCCACGGGCGGAAAGGGGATATCTACGAGGATAAGATAGCGGACGGCATCCGCCTTCCGAAAATGAAGACATCACCTTTGGATGCGGATACCGATGCCGGTTTCCTTTCATTGGTGAACTTTATCCAGCCCGCACCGGACAGGGATACGCTACATTGCATAACAGGATTCATCCCGTACTTTGAACCGGAATCGGAGCGGAAGGACGGTAAGCAACTGGGCGAACTCTCCGAAGAAAAGCAGAACTTTGAAATCTACTACCGTCTTCGTAACGCCCTTCGTGACGTGCGCCGGGAGACGGGCGCGGAACTGTCGAAAGTCAGTGTGACGGGCTATGGCACCCCCGTGGGTAACCTGAAGAAGAACGAGGCCAACGCCCTGATACGTGCGCTTAAACTGAAGGAATACCTGCGTGAAAACCGCTTGGCCGGAAGAACCCTGCTGGAAGTGAACTGGATTTCCGAAGACTGGGACTCCATCACCAGTCTGGTGAGGGAAAGTGATATGATGCTTAGGGATGCCACCCTCGACCTTATTGATAATGTGGAGGTCGCCAAAGGCCGCGAACGCATGCTGATGTCGCTTGCCGACGGCAAGCCTTACAAGTATCTTGTGGAGAAGGTCTTCCCGGCAGTGATGCGCGTGGGCTACCGGATAGAATACACGCGCAAGCCCCTGGACGCTGCCGAAAGCCTCCAACTGTTGCGCAGCGGACGGCAGCGTGCCCTTCGTTTGAATGAGTTCTTCGCTGTGGCCGACAGCTATCCGGCAGGTTCCACCGAATACAATGACGTGCTTGACCTTGCGGCCAGGCTTTTCCCGGACAGCCCGGAGGCCAATATCAACGCCGCGGCGGTGGCCCTGAGCAAAAAGGAACTTTCCAAAGCGCGCGGGTATCTGGAACGTTTCGCCACCCTCCCGATAGCCTATAATAACATGGGCATCCTCTGCCTACTCGAAGGCAACCGTGACAAGGCAGAGGTGTATCTTACGATGGCGGCGGCCACCGGAGTGGAACAGGCGGTTAAGGCGTTGGGGAAATTAAAAATTAAAAAATGAGCACTGCGGATTGGAAAATTAGAGAATAACCATAAACAGTATAATATATGAAAATTAGTAACTACCTATGGGCGGTGCTGGCAACAGCAACCCTTTCACTGACCGCATGCGGCAGCGATGAAAACGAGAATGTAATTCAGTCGAAGGAAAAGACCGCGAAACTTGAACTGACCTTGGTGGGCACACCGGCGGACAGCCGTGCTACGGGGACTCTGCCTACCACGGATGAATCCCAGATCAACCGCCTGACGGTGGCTGTATTCACCGAGGCGTCCGGTAACCCCGTCAATGCCCTGCGGGAATTCACGGGGGAGGACATCGAAGCAGCAAGTGGTACCGGAAAGAAGATTACGATGCTTTGCGAACCCGGCAACGGACAGATGATCTATGTGGTAGCCAATGCTTCTACAGGACTTTTTGCGGGAGTGACCAACCTTGCTGGCTTCAAAGCCAAGTTGATGCTGCTCTCAGAAACGACCAAGGCTGCGGGAGCCGATGACGCGACGGATATACAAAAGGCCAATAACCTGCCGATGCTGGGAAGCGCTACCGGAAAGAATTTCACTGCAGGAACGAAAACCGAGGCGAATATAGCCCTGTCCCGCCTTGTGGCGAGGGTATCTATCAGCAGCATCAAGACGGCTTTCGATCCGGTGGGACGGTTTAAGGATGCGACATTCAAGGTGGATGCGATTTACCTGAAGAATGCCAACAGTTCCGTCAATGCGGACAAGGCGGGTAGTGTTCTTGTTCATGGGGGTGACGGGAGCACTGGTACAAAAAAGTACCTGTACGCGACGGTGTTCGGTCATACAGCCAATACGGAACTTACTACCCCGTATTACTTCTACACATTTCCGAATGCTTCTACAAGTGAACCTACCAAACTCATCATTAAAGGGACGTTTGATGCGGATGGGGCCGGTGTTGTCAGTACTCCCATAGCCCGTTATTATCCTATCACTATTAACAAGAAACAGGCGAACACCACCATTACGGGAGGGGCGGGTACGGACAAGGGCAGCATAGCCGCCAATACCCGGTACGTACTTACCGCCGTCATCAAGGGTGAAGGTGCCCCTGACGATAACACGGATATAGACCCCGCTACCCTGCAACTCACGATCACTGTCGCTGATTGGGTGCTGACCATCAGCCAGAATGTGACCTTCGAGTGATTATTAATATGAGACTGATATGACATTATAAACCAATTCGTACCCAAGCTATGCGAGTTTCCGGAACATCCCCTGTCTTTCCGCTTTTTCTTCTTTTTCTCCTCTGTTGCGCCTCGTGTGTGCGTGAGGATATGGAAGATTGCGTCCGTTACGAACTGCATGTCCGTGCGGTGGACACCGATGGGAACGACCTAACCGAAAGCGGAGTCTTGCAGAAATCGGATATTTATCTTTTTAATGAGCAGGGGTTTGTCAGAATGATTTCCTCCGATGGCTTTTCCGACTTCTATTTTGGAGAGGACAAGGGCGAACGGCTCACGCTTGTAGCCTGGGGCAATCTGAAGGAGGATACCCTGATTACTACGGAGATAGCACCGGGCACGCCCCTGAAGGAGGCAAAACTTCAACTCAGGCAGCATGCCCACGGTACGCACATTCCGCTCACGGACCTGTTCTATTGCCGCAGGGAAATAGACGGGGCGGAGACCCGGGGTGTGGAAGGAACGGATATTACGGTTGTAATGGAACGTAAGGTGGCGGGTCTCAGCATACGCACGCGCTATCTTGCCGAGCGTTATCCTTACGGCGGTGAAGTGTACCGTTTCATCGTGCACTGTACCAGTACGGAAATGGATTTCACGGGCGAGGTCGCCGGAAACGGGGCCGGATATGAACCGGCTTCCGTTACCGACGCTAAGGGGGATGTCTATGCGCCGTCTTTCCATATCTTCCCAACCGGGGAGGGGAAGCCGTTGGAGATTGACATCTACCGGAAAGAGGAAAAATTGTTCACCATCACCGAGGACAATGAATTCCGCCCTTTGTATGCTCCTGTGGGCAAACAGACCAATATAGATATTGACTTCCGCTATGCGGAGGTCCGGGCCTTTGTGAGTGTGGTACCCTGGGGTACGGTCAGCCAGGATGTGGAAATGTAAGTAAGAATGCAATGATCAGGTTATTTGAATATAGAGTATACCGGACGACGGAGGAACCCGTACCGTTCTGCTGGAAAGTGCTTTTTGTGCTGTTCATGCTGGGCACGCTGCTGGCAATGGTGGCCGTGTGCGGTTCCTGCCAGCCGGAAGAGGAGGATATTGGAAATACGGGTGTGGGGGAAGGCCTGTCCGCTACTCTCCGGTTGGAAGTGATGGGTGAGGAACAGGTGGATATCGCTACGCGAGCGGTTAGTGAGGGGGTGGTCAGTAATCTTCATATTCTGGTGTACAATAGTTCCGGAGAACTGATCGGCCAGAAATACCAGACGGGCAGCTCTACGGTTACCGTGAACACGCGCAGCGCTACCGGGTGTACCATCTATGCCATTGCCAATACGGGCAAAGCCGATTTGTTCAAGGGATATGCCATACATAAGGAGTCTTATCTGAAAAGTATGGTGTACAGCTTGACCGGTTGGGACGACCCGGGTAAAGGCACTAATCTGCTAATGACTGGGAGTATGAAGAGTGTGAATATCAGGGCGGGAGTGCAGACTTTATCAACACGACTGGTATTGACCCGTATGGTAGCCAAAGTCGTATTGAATATCAAGGTAAAGGAAAGCAGTGGGATTACCATTACGGATTATTCCGTAAAGAACATCCCGGCATGTTCCTATTATGTAGCCCGCGCATCGGGAGATGCCGCACAGGCTGCTACTGCCGCACATTGGAAAGAAAGCGGGGTTATCGCTACGTCCAGAGCAATTTCGGTGAACAAGACTTTTTATATGTTTGAGAACCGTAGGGGGACTAAATCTATTTCCGCCCAGAAGGACAAAACGACCGCCAATGCACCAGCTAAGGCTACCTATGTGGTTATTCATGGTTTGGTGGGTGCTGTAACCGTAATGTGGACGGTATATCTTGGGGAAAACAACACAAGTGACTTCAATATCAAGCGGAACGGTAATTATACGTATAACATAACTCTAAACGACATTGCGGCAACAGATACAAGAGTTGTTGTCGATTTTACGGGGACAGAAGATTTGAGCAGTGCGGGTACGGCAAATTGTTATCTTGCGAAAGCTAATTCTTGGTATAAGTTTAAGGCAACAGTAAGAGGTAACGGTGCGGCGACTGCTGCTGGAATTTCTCCTACAGGAAGTGTTTTGGCGATGAATGCCCCTATAACCCCCAATATTGCAGAGTTGGTTTGGGAAACAGGCGGTCATGAGAAAATTATTCGGGTATTAATGCTAAAAGATGGCTATGTATACTTTAGAACCGGAGAAGTAGAGGAAGGGAATGCTGTAATTGCTGTTAAGAATACAGCAGGTATTATACTTTGGAGTTGGCATATTTGGGTGACAAATACTAATTTGCTAGAGTCTGCACAAACGTATAGAACTAATCCGAGATGGATGGATCCTACACTTTTCCGAAATGGGCTTGTATCGCGAACATTAACGATGATGGATCGTAATTTGGGAGCGGCAGTAGATGAAGCTTCTGATGCAAATACGGCTTCTCAGGCGTTTGGACTGTATTATCAATTTGGACGTAAAGACCCATTTCCCTCGGGAAAAATAGGTGGTGGAGTGGAATGTATAGAAATATATGACAAAGTCGGAAATTTGCTTCCTATGGCAACATTAAAAGGCAATACTTATCAAAAAACAGCTGCTCAGGTTCCGCATGCCTCAGTGGCAGAGAATATAGCCTATACGATAATGAATCCTTTGATATTTATAGTATATGCTGTTGGTGATGCTGATACCAGTGTTAATTGGCTTTATGGAGCCTCTCCGCTGAATAGCCCTCCAACTATATGGAGAAGTTCCAATAGATTGTGGGGTGGTGATTTGAATGACGATATGAGTGAGTATCCGCTTGGACTTGATTCTAAGTTTATTGGTAAGACTATTTATGATCCATGTCCGTATGGCTGGTGTCTGCCTCCGCAGGACACTTGGACGAATTTTACGACAACGGAGAATCCGTTGGGGGCAGGCACTGCTAAAGATAACTATGTTAGTTATTCTACAACGAATCCTCTTTATTATAACTCTCCGTCTAGTGAGAAACGAAATTATGACAGTTCCACTGTGATTTTCGGACGTCACTTCTATGTCTCAGAGATAGGAAAAGGTGAAATTGCTTTTTATCCGGCAGCCGGTTATCGATATGGAAAGGGGGGAGGAATAGAAAGTGTTGGTGATTTTTGTTGTGCATGGTCATTTGCTCCATATAGCGCCAGCTCTACATTTGGAGGTTATCTATATTCTGCTAAAATAGCGGTTTCTCCTAATGGTACTTCATGGAGAATGCATGGCTTTCCGGTGCGTTGTGTTAAAGAAACATCTTAGTGAGTAAATACGTTCAAGAGGATGACAGCAAAGATGTGGATGGAAATGTAGTTTTTGTATACTTTAACGAACCTTGCCTTACTATAGATAAGTAATTTAGACTTGCTGGAAAATCCAGTGTAAAATGCCCCCTAAAACCAAAGTGATTCTATCCCCTGAAAATATTCAATAATGCCCCCTTAAAAAGTCTTGACTGGTGGGGGCATTATTATTTTAACTTATTTTCCTTTGTACACCGCCATCTTACGTACGCTTTCTCCGGTTAACTCAATCCAGTGGACCGTATGTATGATACGATCCATGATGGCATCTGCTACGGTAGGATCTCCGATTGCATCATACCAATTGTCCGTCGGCAGTTGCGAGGTAATGATGATGGATTTGCGTACATGCCGGTCCTCTATTATATCAAGTAATATGGGACGTTCCTTGGCATCAAGGTTCACAAGGAAGAGGTCATCCAAGATGAGTAGCGCGCTCCGTTCGATTCTCTTGAGTTCCGATTCCAGTGTGCCTCTTACCTTTGCTACCTTGAGCGTACCCATAAGTTTCGGGGCATTTGCATAGTATGTCCGTATACCCTTCTTGCAGGCTTCATACCCCATGGCTGTGGCAAGGAAGCTCTTTCCGGTTCCGGACGAACCTGTGATGAAGAGGTTCTGTCCCTGACGGATGAACTCCAGCGATGCAAGCCGTTCCATCTGGTTACGGTCAAGGCCACGCGGGATTGTATAGTCTATCTGTTCGAGGCAGGCCTTGTATCGGAACGCCGCCCCGCGTATAAGGCGTTGGATGGTCGCATTGGCGCGGTAATCCCATTCCCTGGCAAGCAACATATGCAGGAAGGAGTCGATTGTCATTGTCTCGGCCATGGTAGAGGCCAGGCTTTCAGTGAAGGCAGAGGCCATGCCGTGGAGCTTCATGCGGTTCATCAGTTCAACCGTCAAGGTGTTGCGGTCTTTTTCGGCTGCTATCGGGGCTGTAAGATTATTTGTTTCCATTGTTGTTCTTATTTATTTTTTTTGACTTTACGAAGTAAGCCGCTCCGCGGATGTTTTTGTGGGTAGATGTTACTGGGACTCCATCATCAACATCATCTCTTGACAGGAAGTCTGCGTCATCCCCGCGTTCCAGGATTTGCCTTATTTCTTGATAACCGTATCGGCGCAACTGCGTGGCGCATGCGCTTGCCGCCATCAGGCGTTCCAGCCCAAAGGTCTTTTCCAACGCCATGATTCCTTTGCATGAGCGGAACGCGACAGGAGGGTACTTCTTGAGTTCCGCCACTTTATGCAGATACGGCAACAGGACGTTATCCGTCTGCCCGACCCGCTCGTAAATCTGTTCCAGGTCCTTCTCGTAACTTCCATACCGCCCAGACAACCCATGGGCCTCCTTGGTTGTATAGGCATAGGGCGTGTCATCGCGCTGATGCGTGGTCACCAGACGTAGACCATGATATATTTCCAGCGTGTCAGCATCATAGACAATGTCGACACGTTTGCCTATATATTCTTTAGGCACACTGTAGTGATGAAGACTGAAGGTGACGTAGCTGTTCCGTATTACCGTTGCAGAGCGTCGTTCTTTCATCTGATGGCGTATGGCGGGTAGCGGGCGGAGGCAGTCGGATTCAATCTGCTCGAACTGTTCCCGTCTGGACAGGGGACGTCCACTCACCCTGTGTCCGTTAAAGGTCGAGAGCGATTCGAAGATGGCCGCATTCAGAGATTCCAGCGAGTTGAACACAAGCCCTTCGATGTCAGCATACACCGAGCGGTAAAGCAGTTTCACAGCATTTTCCACCAAGGCTTTGTCCTTGGGATGACGTACCCGTGCGGTTCTTCAAGGAATATGCGCCACGATATGGATATAAGCATATAGGCATAGAAAACAACCAGAGATTGAATGAGGTACTGATGTTGCCGCAAATGAGAAGTGCTAAGGAAGATAATCATGTGGTTGCTTTAACTGGCATTACAACATAATAGGCGGGGGCATGTCAAATCTACTGCCTGCTATTGTATGTTGGTAATGGCTGGTAGTAGAACAAACTTTCGTTAAACCAATACGTTCATTCTTTATTATCAAGAATTTAGGCTACCTTTGTATTTTATTAACTTATTTACCAAGCATTATGGGACTACTCAAACCGAATCAAGTTCTGAACAAAGCATATAGGCAGGTTGCGATTGAAACGGCAGATTTTGACCTGTTCAAAAATGCCCTTCGTACATTGAGGGACAATGTAGTGGATGGGCAAAGAGAAGAAACGCAGAAAGAACATTTACGTAATTTCCTCAGTGAAACGTTCTACAAGACGTATTATATGGCTCCCGAAGAGGATATTGATTTGGCTATCCGATTGGATAAAACTACCAAGTCCAATATAGGATTATTGGTTGAGGTAAAGAGCACCACTAACAAAGGTGAGATGATTTCTAATGACAATCTCAATCGTAAGGCTTTGCAGGAATTATTGCTATACTATCTCAAAGAACGTGTTAGTAAGAAGAACAATGATATTAAATATCTAATCGCTACCAATATTCATGAATTCTTTATTTTTGATGCCCATGAGTTTGAACGTAAATTCTATCAGAACAAACAACTACGTCGTGAGTTTCAAGATTTTGTGGATGGACGCAAGACCAGTAGCAAAACCGACTTCTTCTATACTGAAATTGCAACGACCTATATTGAGGAAGTGAAAGACAGCCTTGAATACACTTACTTCAACTTACAGGACTATCAACATCTGCTTGATAAAACAGATGGCAGCACTTCACGTAAGCTTATCGAACTTTATAAGATATTTAGCGACACACACCTCTTGAAGCTATCGTTCCAAAACGACAGCAACTCACTCAACCGTGGATTCTACACTGAGCTGTTACATATTATTGGCATTGAGGAGCGCAAAGAGAACAACAAAACCGTGATTGTACGCAAAGTTGTGGAACGGCGTGACGAGGCTTCATTGTTGGAGAATACCATTAACCAACTGGATGCAGAGGACTGTTTGCGCCACGTAAATGGTAGTCTATATGGGAACGATTATGAGGAACGGTTATTCAATGTTGCAATGGAACTGTGTATCACTTGGATGAATCGCATTCTTTTTCTGAAATTGTTGGAGGCTCAGATGTTGAAATACCACAATGGAGATGTTGCCTATAAATTTCTTTCAACAGCCAAGATTCATGACTATGATGACCTCAACACACTCTTTTTCCAAGTGCTTGCACGTGACATGAGTCGCCGCACACAGTCTATTATGCATGATTTTGCTTACGTTCCCTATCTCAACAGTTCTCTTTTCGAGGTGACAGATTTGGAAAGTAAAACTATTAAGATAAACAGCCTTTCACAACGTACGGAACTTCCTGTCTTGACGAGTAGCGTATTGCGGAGTAAAAAACGCAATCTACAAGTCAACGTATTGCCTACCCTCCAATACTTGTTCGCTTTTCTCGATGCTTATAACTTTGCGAGCGAAGGTAGTGAAGAAGTGCAAGAAGAGGCTAAAACACTCATCAATGCCTCTGTTTTAGGTCTTATATTCGAGAAAATAAACGGTCACAAAGACGGTTCGGTATTTACACCGGGCTTTATCACTATGTTTATGTGCCGCGAAGCAATCACCAAGACCGTACTGCAAAAGTTTAACGATTACTATGGCTGGAATTGTGCCACCCGAACAGACCTATACAACCGTATCGACAATATAGCCGAAGCCAATGAACTGATTAACAATTTACACATATGTGACCCCGCTGTTGGTTCGGGACACTTCCTTGTTTCTGCTCTCAATGAACTGATACTCTTAAAATACGAATTGGGTATTTTGGTGGATGCTACTGGTAAACGTATTCGCAAAGCTGACTATCAGTTTGCCATTGAAAATGATGAACTGATTGTGACCGATGCCGAAGGCAACTTATTTGCTTACAACACACTCAGTGCGGAAAGTCGCCGTATGCAGGAAACTCTTTTCAAGGAGAAGCGTCGAATCATTGAGAATTGTTTGTTTGGCGTTGATATTAATCCCAACTCTGTGAAAATCTGCCGTCTACGACTGTGGATTGAATTGTTGAAAAATGCTTACTATACGGTTGAAAGTAACTATACTTATTTGGAAACCCTACCAAATATCGATATTAATATTAAGTGTGGTAATTCCTTGCTTCACCGTTTCGCTTTGACTGACAGTATTCAAACTGTACTGCGAGAATCAGGCATCAGCATCAACCAATACAAGGAGGCTGTAGCCAAATACAAAAATGCCCAAGGAAAAGGGGAAAAGCAGGATTTGGAAACGCTTATCACTGAAATCAAGTCGAAACTGAGAACAGAGATTAGCCGCAGGGATGTACGATTGGTTAGGTTGAACAAACGTCGTTCTGAGTTGGCAAACCTACAAGCACCTCAACTGTTTGAACCGACAAAAAAGGAAAAGAAAGCGTCGGACAAGCGCATTGCTGACTTAAAAAAAGAAATTGCGGCTTTAGAAAATATATTTGAGGAGATACGTTCCAACAAAATTTACCTTGGCGCATTCGAATGGCGCATAGAGTTTCCAGAAGTACTCGATGCCGAAGGTAACTTCTTGGGATTTGACTGTATTATTGGCAATCCACCTTACATTCAGTTACAATCTATGGGTAAGAGTGCCGATGTATTGGAACGTATGGGTTACGTAACTTATGCACGTACTGGTGATATTTACTGTCTTTTCTATGAATTGGGTATGAATCTACTTAGTCCTAATGGTTATCTTTGCTATATCACGTCTAATAAATGGATGCGTGCAGGATATGGTGAATCCTTACGAGGTTACTTTGCAAGCCAAACGAATCCTATTATGTTGGTAGATTTTGCAGGCGTAAAGATATTTGATGCAATAACGGTGGAAGCAAATATTCTTTTATCTCAAAAAGCAGCAAATATTTTTAACACACAAGCTTGTTTGGTACAAGATGCGAATGGCTTGAATCATTTGAGCGATTTTGTACAGCAACAGAGTGTGGAGTGCAATTTTATTTCCTCTGATTCATGGGTGATACTTTCGCCTATTGAACAAAGTATTAAACGAAAAATTGAAGCTGTTGGAACCCCGTTAAAAGATTGGGATATTCAAATCAACTACGGTATTAAGACTGGATTCAACGATGCATTTATCATCAACACAGAAAAGCGTGATGAGATATTAGCGAACTGCCAAACAGAGGAAGAACGTATCAGAACGGCTGAACTTATACGACCGATTTTGAGAGGACGCGATGTGAAACGTTACGGATATGATTGGGCTGGTCTTTGGCTTATCAACACACATAATGGATTGAAAAATAAGGGAATAAAGCCTGTAGATATAAATGATTATCCTGCAATTAAAGAATGGTTGGATAATGGAGGTATAGCCTATAGCGGTAAAATGTATAAGGGATTCTCACAAATAGAGAAACGGTCTGACCGAGGTGATACGCCATATAACCTACGAAACTGCGCATATATGGAGGATTTTTCTAAGCCAAAAATTGTGTGGGGAGAAATATCTGATAAATCAAAATTTGCTTTCGACTTTTTAGGGGAATATATACCAGAAGCAACTTCTTTTTATATGAAAGGCGAATGCATTGAATACCTTTTGTCTGCTTTAAATTCGTCTGTATCTGAATGGTTGTTTTCTAAAGTAGGGACAACTACAGGAGTGGGGACAATTAGATGGAAAAAGTATACCATAGAACAGCTTATTGTTGCCAAGCTATCTACTGAACAACTAAATACTCATCTTGCTGCTTTCAATGATTTGAAAGTAGGCAAGATGAGTATTACGGATTTTGAATGTTTTAGCAATAAGTTGATGTATGATATTTATAAGCTTACCTCAGATGAAATCCAATATATTGAAAACCAGCAAACAGTCTAAATAGACTTTCGGAGTGAAGAAACAAATGAATGTAGAAAATTAGTTTCTTCACTCGTAAACCCATATACCATTGAAACCAAACTCTCTATTTTAGAGTCAATGAATGGTAGATTGATATTTTTATTTGTTATACTGTTTGCAAGTTCAGCTAATTCAACAAGTTCTATTTTGTTTGCATCATAAGGAGGCATAGGGAAAGTCGCTATATTTTGACCTCCAACTTGAACATCTCCAACGCCAGTTTTATTCATATTAGTCACATAGCTATACCATGTTATAGCTTGTGAATTCAATACAGCCAACAGATAATCCAAATGATTGCCTGTCATAATATAACACGCATTGTTCATTACATAATTGTTGGTATCATATGCAAAAGCCATTTGGTTTCCGATTATTTTCCACACAATTTTTGGCTTAGAAAAATCCTCCCAATAACTGATGCTATCTTGTGTTTCAAACCATTCGTTACAGGTTTTCTTTCGGGCTTTTATTTTTTTGCCATTAACAATATGAGTTTCTCCTGTTTGTTCCAAACGCTCTATGCCAATTGAAAGAAGATAATTTTTCACCGCAGGATAACTTTCTATATCATAATGTCGCGAAGGAAATGTGGCAATAATCCACAAGTTCGCCCACTCATATTCATATCTCTTGATATCCCTGCCACGAAGAATCGGTCGTATAAGTTCAGCCGTTCTGATACGTTCTTCCTCTGTTTGGCAGTTCGCTAATATCTCATCACGCTTTTCTGTGTTGATGATAAATGCATCGTTGAATCCAGTCTTAATACCGTAGTTGATTTGAATATCCCAATCTTTTAACGGGGTTCCAACAGCTTCAATTTTTCGTTTAATACTTTGTTCAATAGGCGAAAGTATCACCCATGAATCAGAGGAAATAAAATTGCACTCCACACTCTGTTGCTGTACAAAATCGCTCCTTATGTTTCTACCATAAAAGTCTTGATAAATCGAGCGAGCGTATTTCTATCCACTTTACAAATTTTAGAGATTTTGCGCTGTGATACTTCAGCTTTTAATAGTTCTTGTATGAGAATTTTCTTACCATGAAGTTTGTACTTCTCTGGAGCACTCTTTTTCCCTTTAGGACGTCCCAATACCACCCCCTCTGTTTTTTTTCGTGCCAAGGCTTCTTTGGTTCGTTGGCTAATAAGGTTGCGCTCAATCTCAGCTGACAGTCCAAAAGCAAAAGCCAATACTTTACTTTGAATGTCCTCCCCCAACCGATAGTTGTCCTTGATAGTCCAAACCCTACATTCCTTGCCCATGCAAATATTCAGAATCTCCATTATCATAAAGAGATTACGACCCAATCTTGACAATTCAGCACAGATAATCAAATCATCTTTCTGTACCTTATTGAGCAATTTTCCAAGCTCACGTTTACTGTAGGCTTTTGTTCCGCTAATAGTTTCTTCAATCCAACCATCAATTTTCATTTTCTGGTCGTTACAGAAGTTATTGATCTCAAAACGTTGATTTTCCACAGTCTGCTTATCACTGCTTACTCTAATATATCCGTATATCATATCCCTAAATTTAAATGTTTATATATACATAATATGGATAGTTTTAACAGATAAACCTAAAAAGAGCATTGATATTATTTCTAATCCTTATTATTTCATCTTTGGTTAATCTTCAATTTCCATTTTTTATATAGAGTAATTTGATTTTTTCTTCTTATATTTGTGCATAGAACGAATTACTTGAAAGCAATGCACAGCAGAGCGCAGCAATAGGCACGGTTGCCAACTCGTTACCTCAAAATCGGGTACTTCTTCCAAAGCCTTTATAATAAGGCGATAAGAAATTTATTTCAGATTTACAGAAAAATATTGTAACTATAAAAATATTTAAATCTTAAGTATAAATTGCTTGAACTTCAGATTGGTGATAATATTTGAGTTTGAATAAAAGTATTTTCTTAATTTTAGGATAGTTGTCTCCCCCCAGAAGCTTCGTAGTCTCCATTACCGTAAATATAGCAAAAAGCCGCTTTTCAGGAAAAGACAAAGGTGCGGTGAACACACGGATAAATTCGACTTTGCACATCGTGCCTTTATCTGTAAAAAGAACTGTTTTCAATCTTAACTATCTTTCTCATAATGTCTATTTTTTTATAATACTCTAAGAGGGACATCCCAACGGTAATAATAGATTTTCACTTTGTTTCTGCAACAAGGAAGTGTTCCCGAGTATATGCCCCGGGGCTGAGTATGAAACTTTTATAAAACAATTTATCAGTTCTTGACGTAGATAAAAGAAAATTTATAAAGGCGGTCATTGAATTCTCCGGATATACTACCGTGTTTTCTTCCTGTTTTTTGAGTAGGTATGTGATATGTACATACGAATAAATGATGATTCGCTCTTACAAGGCGTATAGGTCTTATATTGTATAGGTGTATAGCTTTGAAATGTCATAGTAAGTGTTCATTTGAGCTTTATAGAAGTTGCCGCATCTTTGCAACGTTAACGTTAGCGAAGAGATTTTGAATATGATTTATTTAATTTAAAAAGAAAGAACTATGAGTATTTTGTATAAGAAGGTTTGGAGATTATTAAATCCCCTTGATAAGAAATCGGCAAAGAAGGTATATCCGGTTATTACCTATAAGTATGGTGTGGCGATGGATCTGAAACAGATTGCGAAAAAGATCAGCCGACTTTCCGGTGTAAGTGAAGGTGTGGTGAACTCTGTGCTGAAAGATTTTCGCACGGAGTTGAAAGAAGAGTTGCTTTTGGGGCGGTCGGTAAATATTGACGGACTGGGATTTTTTTATCTTGCCGCCCGTAGCAAGGGGGCGGATACAGCAGAGGCGTTTACGGCGAATGACATCACTGGCTTGCGCGTTTGTTTCCGTGCCAACAAGGAAATTCGTATTACGGCTAACGGAAGCACCCGCTCCGAAGGACTTAGCCTCAAAGATGTGGATCGCATCAATGACGAACTTCCTACAGAAGGTGGAGGTTCATCGTCACCTGACGGAGGAATAGTGGAAAACCCGCTTGGATAAAGTTTAAAGCTGAGGGTTTTAGAGATTAAAAAATGAAGAATTAAAAATTCAACGATTGTATTTATGAAGAAGTCTGTTTTGAAAAAAATACTGAAAGTAGTGATGGCTATTGTTTCGGCTGCGCTGGGAGCACTGGGGAACAATGCAATGAAGTGATGACGAGGAGATATAAGATCTGAGTTAAATAATAGATAGGGGAGTGTCGGAATTCAGGCACTTCCCTATATTTTTAATGAACCATTCCGTAAAGTAAAGATTGTAAAAAAAACTATTCTGCGGAGTCGGTACCGTACTTATTGCACTGGTGAGTAAAAGAACTATGTGTAAATAACGAATGAAAATGCGTAAGAAAAAACTCGTTACTTAATTGTGTTTTCGCCTGAATAACTTTACCTTTGTTTTCATAAACCTAAAAAACCGGTAAGTCATGAAATACAAACTATTAGTTCTTGATGTAGACGGAACTCTGCTCGATAGTGAGAAGAAAATCAGCAAGCGCACGCTAGCCGCCTTGTTGAAAGTGCAACAGATGGGCGTACGCATCGTATTAGCTTCCGGCAGGCCCACCTATGGCCTTATGCCCATTGCCAAGGCTCTGGAACTGGGCAATTACGGAGGCTTCATTCTCTCCTACAATGGCGGGCAAATTATCAATGCTCAAAGTGGCGAACTACTCTTTGAGCGTAGGATAAACCCCGAAATGCTGCCCTATCTTGAAAAGAAATCCCGTAAGAACGGGTTCGCCATTTTTACGTATCACGAAGATACCATCATCACCGACTCGCCCGAAAACGAGCACATACGCCGCGAAGCCGAGCTGAATGGCCTGAAGATAATTGCCGAAACCGAATTCTCGATAGCGGTGGACTTTGCCCCTTGCAAGTGCATGCTGGTAAGCGATGACGAAGAAGCCCTCGTGGGGCTGGAAGACCACTGGCGCCGGAGGTTGAACGGAGCGCTGGATGTATTTCGTTCGGAACCCTATTTCCTGGAAGTGGTGCCCTGTTCCATTGATAAATCCAATACGCTGGGCGCCTTGCTTGAAAAGTTGGGTATCAACTCCGAAGAAGTCATCGCCATTGGCGACGGAGTTTGCGATGTCTCCATGATACAATCCGCCGGACTGGGCATCGCCATGGGAAACGCCCAAGACTCGGTAAAGGTCTGTGCCGACCGCATCACCGCCTCTAACGATGAAGACGGCGTGGCCGAAGCCGTAGAGAAGGCGATACTTGCCGAAATCCGCCCCGCCGACGTGCCCCTGGATCAACTCAACCAGCGTGCCCGCCACGCATTGATGGGAAATCTGGGCATACAATACACTTACGCCTCCGAAGATAGGGTAGAGGCCACCATGCCCGTGGACGAACGTACCCGCCAACCTTTCGGCATCCTGCACGGAGGTGCCAGCCTGGCATTGGCCGAAACCGTGGCCGGACTGGGTTCCATGATACTTTGCAAGCCGGACGAAATAGTGGTCGGCATGCAAGTCAGCGGAAACCATATCTCCTCCGCCCATGAGGGGGATACGGTAAGGGCGGTGGCGACCATCGTGCATAAAGGCCGCTCCTCGCATGTGTGGAATGTGGATGTGTTTACTTCCACGGCCAAGCTGGTGTCTTCGGTGCGTGTAGTCAATAGCATACTGAAAAAGGGATGATCGAAAATGAATTGGACAACGGGCCACAAGAACCACCCGTTGAATCCGCTAAGAAGAACAATACCCGGACCCTCGTAAAAAGAACACTTGCGATTGCCGGTTTAGCCTTGGTTGTATATTTTTTGTACTCCATCGTTCACCTGTTTGTTTCGCCCGACCGCAACATTCAGCAAATCTACTTGGTGCCCGAAGACGCGGCATTTATCATCCAGTCCTCGGCGCCCATCGACGATTGGGCAAAGTTCAGCGGAAGCGCAACCTGGCAATGTCTGAAGCGGGCGAAAGCCTTTGAGGACGTCACCCGGAATGTGGAAACGCTCGACACCGTGGTCCGAAGCAATAAAATGTTGTTATCGCTTGTGGGCAAACGGGATATGCTCATCTCAATCCATAAAGTCCGTGCCCGCGATTGGGATTTCCTGATTGTGCTGGACATGCAAAAGGCCTCCAAGATGGACTTGTTGAAGGATCAGCTTGAAACGGTGCTCACCATGGCGGGCAGTTCCGTAACCAACCGGATGCACAACGGGATTAACATCCTCGAAATGCGCGATCCGGATACGCGCGATATTTTTTATTGCGCCTTCGTGGACAACCATTTTGTAGGTTCCTATACCTCTAAACTTGTAGAATCGGCCATTGATTCACGCAACAAGCCCAAAATCGGTCTCGATCATTCTTTTATCGAAGCCGAAAAACTGGTGTCCGGCAAAGGACTTGTCCGCGTTTTTATCAATTATGCACGCCTGCCTCAATTCCTGAATATTTATCTGGGAACCGGGAACGAGTACATCGATATGTTCAGCAATTCCATGGATTTTGCCGGACTCTATTTCAATACCGACCACAAACGGATGGAGGTGAAAGGATATACCTTGCGGAAAGATACCGCCGATCCGTACATCATGGCCTTGCTGAACTCGGGTAAGCACCGGATGAAAGCCCACGAAATCCTGTCCGGACGGACGGCACTCTATACCAATATCGGTTTTAGCAATCCGGTGACATTTGTAAAAGAACTGGAGAATGCACTCGCGGTCCATGATCCGCAATGGTGCGAATCTTATAGGAGTTCCCGGAAGAAGATTGAAAGTCTGTTCGACATCTCTCTGGAAGAAAACTTCCTGAGCTGGATGTCGGGAGAATTTGCCATCACCCAATCCGAGCCGGGGCTGTTGGGGCACGATCCGGAACTGATTCTGGCCATCGGCGCCAAAAGCATCAAGGACGCCCGTAAGAATATGGAGTTTATAGAAAAGAAGATCAGGCGACGCACCCCGCTCCGGATAAAGACGGTTGATTATAAGGGATTTGAAATCAACTACGTGGAAATGAAAGGCTTCTTCCGTTTGTTCTTCGGAGGGCTGTTCGACAAGTTCGAAAAACCCTATTACACGTACGTGGACGATTATGTGGTGTTTAGCAACAAAGCCTCGTCTCTGCTCTCATTTGTAGAAGATTACGATCAGAAGAACCTGTTGAAGGATAATCCGGGCTTTAAAAATGCCTTCTCGTACCTGAATTCGAGTTCTACCGTTTTCTTATATACGGATGTGGATAAGTTTTATTACCAGTTGAAGCCTATGATGAATGCCGTTACGTGGGGAGAGATACAATCGGACAAGGACATTGTCTACTCATTTCCCTATTGGACCATGCAGATTACGGGAGACGGCCAGTCCGCCTCGTTGCAATGCGTGATGGACTATAAACCTTATCAACCGGAAGAAGCGGCCGTAGCGGTGGTGGTGGACGATGAAGCCGACGAAGTAATGAACGAAGATGCCGAAACGGAGAAGGAGCAAATGAGTGAGTTGCAACGCTTCTATGTTGAGAAATTTGAGGGCAACGTCTTGCGGGAGTTTTATCCCGAAGGAGTGCTGAAGAGTGAAGCGGAAGTGAAAGATGGAAAACGTCACGGACGCTATCGCGAATATTATGAGAACGGCAAATTGAAACTCCGCGGAAAATACGGAAATAACATACCCAAAGGCACATGGAAGTACTATACGGAGGAGGGAGAGTTTGAACGGAAAGAGAAGTATTAAAAAAGAGAAAAACAATGCTTGCATATACCTATATTGAACACGGAAAATTTGAACTTATAGAAAAACCGAAACCCGGGTTGAAAGACCCTCGCGACGCCATTGTCCGCGTGACGCTCGGCAGCATCTGCACCAGCGATTTGCACATCAAGCACGGTAGCGTGCCGCGTGCCTTGCCCGGAACCACGGTGGGGCACGAAATGGTAGGCATCGTGGAGCAAGTGGGCGCGGACGTCACTTCTATCAGGCCCGGCGACAGGGTTACGGTGAACGTAGAAACCTTTTGTGGCGAATGCTTCTTTTGCCGACACGGATATGTGAACAATTGCACCGATGCCAATGGCGGTTGGGCACTGGGTTGCCGCATCGACGGAGGTCAGGCCGAGTACGTCCGCGTGCCTTATGCCGACCAGGGATTGAACCGCATTCCGGATGCGGTGAGCGACGAACAAGCGCTCTTTGTGGGCGACGTGCTTGCCACGGGCTTTTGGGCGGCTCGCATATCGGAGATTACCGAAAAGGATACGGTGCTCATCATCGGTGCCGGCCCTACCGGAATCTGCACCCTGCTTTGCGTGATGCTCAAGCACCCCCGTCGCATCATCGTTTGCGAGAAATCTCCTGAAAGAATACGCCTTGTGCGTGAACATTATCCGGACGTACAGGTGGTGAAGCCGGAGGATTGCCAGGAGATTGTGTTGCGGAGTAGCGATCATGGCGGAGCCGACGTCGTGCTCGAGGTGGCAGGAACCGACGACACCTTCCGTCTGGCGTGGGAGTGTGCACGCCCCAATGCCATCGTCACCGTGGTGGCCCTCTACGACCGCCCCCAGGTGCTTCCCCTGCCCGATATGTACGGAAAAAACCTGACCTTCAAGACTGGTGGTGTGGACGGGTGCGATTGCGCTGAGATACTCCGTCTGATCGAAGAAGGCAAGATAGACACCACGCCGCTTATCACACACCGTTTCCCGTTGAATGAGATTGAGGAGGCTTACCGGATTTTTGAAAATAAACTGGACGGGGTGATGAAAGTTGCGGTGTCTGAAAGAGAAAAGAAAGGAATAAGAGTGATTAGGGTTTAGTGATAAGTGATTAGCACCATTCGGTATATGATTTCAGAGGATTCTTTGTACCGGAGACATAACAAATGATGCGGGAACTGTATACCGAATGGTGCTAATCACTTATCACTAAACTCTAATCACTTTATCCATACCCTTATTAAAAAGAATACAGCCTTATGCCCATTATTGAAATATCCTCCTTGTCGCACCCCGGAATCGAGGTGTTCTCCACCCTCACCGAGGCCCAGTTGCGCAACCGCATCGAGCCCGATAAAGGCCTGTTCATAGCCGAAAGCCCGAAGGTGATCCGTGTAGCATTGGATGCCGGATATGAACCTCTGGCCCTCTTGTGCGAGCAAAAACACATCACCGGTGATGCCGCCGACATCATCAGTCGTTGCGGCGACGTGCCCGTCTATACGGGCGGACGGGAGTTACTCGCCACGCTGACGGGCTATGTCCTGACGCGCGGAGTGTTGTGTGCCATGCGTCGCCCTGCGCCCCGCACGGTGGAAGACACATGTCGGGATGCCCGGCGTATCGTCGTCATCGACGGTGTGGTGGACACCACGAACATTGGTGCCATTTTTCGTTCGGCGGCCGCCCTCGGGATGGATGCCGTGTTGCTGACGCGTAACTCTTGCGATCCGTTGAACCGCCGTGTGGTCAGGGTATCAATGGGAGCAGTTTTCTTTGTGCCATGGGCTTGGATGAACGGTTCCCTCAGTGACTTGGGTAAATTAGGCTTTCGTACGGCTGCTATGGCGCTCACAGATGATTCTATTCCTATTGATAATCCTGCCTTAGTGAATGAATCCAAATTGGCTATCGTCATGGGTAACGAAGGGGAGGGACTTTCACATGATACGATCACTGAGGCTGATTACGTAGTCCGTATCCCTATGGTGCATGGTGTTGATTCGCTTAATGTAGCTGCTGCGGCGGCTGTTGCCTTCTGGCAACTTCGTGTTCCGCAATCCTGAGACTAGTATGCTACAATACTGTCTCCTAAGTATTTGCGGGTAACACAATTTGCCACTAATTACAATAGAATAGCAAGTTCATTTGCTATTCTCCACTAATGGTAGCCACCATTCGTCGATTACCACCATAATTCCGAAATTCACAGAGATAGATACCTTGCCAAGTTCCGAGGTTTAGCTTTCCATTTGTTATAGGTATTGTGACCGACGTTCCTATGATTGAGCTTTTTGCATGAGCCGGCATATCGTCATTTCCTTCTAAAGTGTGTTGATAGTACGGTTCACGTTCTTTCACTAAGTGGTTGAAAATGCTTTCCATATCCATACGAACATCAGGATCTGCATTTTCGTTAATACTTAGCCCGGCGGAAGTGTGTTTGATAAATAAATGCAGTAATCCAACTTCGGGTAATGGCGGCAGATTACGTAATATTTCTCCGGTTATAAGATGAAAGCCACTTCTGCGTGACTGTAAATCAAATTCTACTTGTTTCCACATATTAATTAATCAAAGTACAATTAGTGCTAAATATGATTCTATTTGCCGATGCAGCATACATAGCTGCTTGAATGATAGATTATTGCAATTTAATCGGTAGAAAAGTTGTTTTTGAGCCTCCTGGACTTGTTTTTGAGGCTGTTTTACACTCTTTTCTCAATGAATCAGAACCATGAGGAAATTTTGCATCCTCAATGAAGTTCACCTATCTTCTATCCGGCTACAAAGGTACAAAATTCCGTGATGTTTTCGCCAAGAATGTCAACTAAATGCAAGATCTTTTCACGGATATTATTTGCTGGCCAAAAGAGAAAAATTTAGTTGAGGCCTTTTCCCTTTTCTTCCCTCTGCTTGACTTAACTTTATTGCCCGTGTATATAATGACGGTCATTAAAGTCAAGTTGAGAGGTAGAGTCAAGTCTTTTTCTTTTGGCGAGCAAAATAGTTCTTTGATATGATGAGTGTATGATGAACAATTTGCATCGTTTGTAACGAATAACATATTGTTTGTTGATAGGTGTATATGGTGCTTACAAACAGCATTATGGCATTTCGTTTTTGGAAGTTTTTGCTCAAAATAGATTATGTATATGGTTAATTATGCCAAGACGTGCATTTTTCTATGTGTAATACATCATTAAATAAATAAAAAGTATTACCTTTGTGTATTATATGATAAGTTGATTGTGGTAAAGTCATCGACATAGTCGCTTTGCACCTTAAATTGATGTAGTAATGGCAAAGAATACAATGGGAACCAAACTTCCTCGAAAATTGGAGCAGAAGATGTCGGTTGTGGGAGAGCAGATTAAGTTGGCTCGCTTACGTCGGAATCTGAGTGTGGCTCAGGTTGCTGAACGTGCCACCTGTTCACCGCTTACTGTGTCCCGAATAGAAAAAGGGATTCCTACTGTTGCAATAGGGATCTATCTACGT
>ENA-OPSV01000210-OPSV01000210.1-human-gut-metagenome-genome-assembly--contig:-NODE-210-length-46420-cov-23.991006_pt1 | contig 46420 bp, 40 predicted proteins | sample MGYA00241460_ERZ501912 | MGnify/ENA primary metagenome ERZ501912 (study PRJEB25962, sample SAMEA2042402) | human gut metagenome | biome: human gut; feature: human-associated habitat; material: faeces...
ATGTACCTATCAGATGAAAGAAGCCTTGAAAGATTTCACCCATTTCGGTATGGATGGCGGATTGGGTTTTGAGCAGGAACATGAGGTGTTGGATAGGGAAGAATTCCGTTTGACACCTTTGTTGAGGGATTTGCATGGAAAGGCAGTACGTCAACTGGGGAGTTCTGGTGGTGGCAATCATTTTGTAGAGTTCGGCGAGATCGCTCTGCAAGAAAATAACGTGTTGAATCTTCCGGAAGGAAATTATCTGGCATTGTTGTCACATTCCGGTTCACGAGGATTGGGAGCTGCCATTGCCAAACATTACAGCCTGTTGGCACGTGAGGTGTGCAGGCTTCCCCGTGAAGCACAGCATTTTGCCTGGCTGGATTTAAACACTGAAGCGGGGCAGGAGTATTGGATGAGTATGAATCTGGCAGGAGACTATGCCCGTGCCTGTCACGAACAAATCCACCTGAACCTCTCGAAAGCTCTGGGACTGAAGCCAATGGCGAACGTGAACAATCATCACAACTTCGCCTGGAAAGAGGAGATTGCACCCGGACGCACCGCCATCGTGCATCGCAAAGGGGCTACTCCTGCACAGGCTGGGCAACCGGGACTTATCCCCGGAAGTATGGCAACTCCCGGTTATCTGGTAGCAGGTCGGGGTGTGGAAGAGTCGTTATGTTCCGCTTCGCACGGTGCCGGACGGGCCATGTCGCGCCAGAAGGCAAAGGAGAGTTTCACCCAGTCGGCCATGAAGAAATTTCTCTTGCAGGCCGGGGTCACACTGATTGGGGGCAGCATCGAAGAGATGCCATTAGCCTACAAGAACATCGATCGGGTAATGCAACCCCAAGAGACATTGGTAGAAGTGCAGGGCAAATTCATGCCGCGCATTGTAAGGATGAATAAAGAGTAAGAGGCTATGGAGAAAGTATATATGCAAATAACCTCCGGTCGCGGCCCTGCCGAATGTTGCCGCGTAGTGGCGCTGGTACTGGAAAAGATTCTGAAACAAGCCGCCGCCAAAGGAGTGAAAACAGAAGTCGTGGAACGCGAAACAGGACCTCTCAACCGTACCCTGCTCTCAGCCGTCATCTCTCTGCAAGGCGGAGATTATCACGCGCTGATTGAGGACTGGGAAGGCAGCGTGCAGTGGATTGCCCAAAGTCCGTACCGCATTTATCATAAACGGAAGAACTGGTTTGTCGGTGTGCAGACCTTCACGCTCTCCGAAAGCCAGGAGGCTACGGAAGCAGAAATCCGTTATGAGACCTTGCGGGCATCCGGGCCGGGCGGTCAGCACGTGAACAAGACGGAGTCTGCCGTTCGTGCCGTCCATATCCCTACCGGAATGAACGTGGTAGCTTCCGACCAACGCTCGCAATGGCAAAACAAAAAACTGGCTACCGAACGCCTGCTGTTGAAACTGGCATCATGGAGCATAGAGCAAGCCATGATTCAGGCACAGGCCAACTGGAGTAATCACAACTGCCTGCAACGTGGCAATCCGGTGAAAGTGATCCAGGAGCCGCTGATTTAAAGTAGATGAATGATTTAAAAAGAAAGGAGCAACTTATGTTATCAGAAAAATATGGTCGCACGTATCATTATCCGTTTTCTCCCGGAACGACCAGTGACGACCGCATCAACCATACGTATTGGGAAGACATTCAACAGATAGAAACCCTGATACACACCGAAAAGCTGGACGGAGAAAATAATTGTCTGAGCCGCCACGGTGTATTTGCCCGCTCGCATGTAGCGCCCACCACCTCACCGTGGACCAGGGAACTGCGCGAGCGTTGGGAACTCATGAAAAACGACTTGGGGGACATCGAGATATTCGGTGAAAACCTGTATGCCATACATTCGATAGAGTATCGCAAACTGGAAACGCACTTCTATCTGTTTGCCGTGCGCTGTCTGGATCAGTGGCTATCGTGGGAGGAAGTGAAATTCTATGCCGCTCTGTTCGACTTGCCTACGGTGCCCGAATTACGAGTGGAAACGGTAGAAGGATTGACGCGGGAAGCGTTGCAGCAACAGGTCGTTAGTCTGGCGCAAGAGCCGGGTGTGTTCGGAACACGCGATCCGCAAACAGGTGCAGATTGTACCCGCGAAGGGGTAGTCACCCGTAATATAGGTGAATATCCTGTAAGCGAATTTGCCCGCAACGTATTCAAGTACGTACGCAAAGGGCATGTGAAGACCGATGAGCACTGGACACGCAACTGGAAACGTGCCCGCCTCATCTGGGAAATAGGAAAGGAGGAATAAAATGAATTGGAAACTGACAGATAATAAGAATTGGGACTCACTGGAACAACAGTTCCGGTGGGTACAAGATATGAACTTCGTGATGCAGCACCATTTGCATCACGAAGAAGGTAGTGTGGCCGTACATACCCGCATGGTACTGGAGACATTGCAGCAACAGCCGGAATATCGGGCTTTGCCTGCAAAGGAACAGGAAATATTGTGGGCAGCCGCTTTATTGCATGATGTGGAGAAGCGTTCTACTTCGGTAGATGAAGGAGGTGGCATTATCACTTCCAAGGGACATGCCAGGCGTGGGGAATATACGGCACGCACGATTCTTTACAGGGATATTCCTACTCCATTTCATATCCGGGAGACCATTGCTGCGCTGGTGCGTTATCATGGTTTGCCGGTTTGGATTATGGAGCGGGAGAATCCTGTGAAGAAGCTGTGCGAAGCATCTCTCAGAGTGGATACACGTTTACTGAAAATGCTTGCTGTGGCGGATATTCAGGGACGTATCTGCAAAGATAAATCTGCACTGATGGAGTCTGCCGAGTTGTTCGAAATGCTTTGCCGTGAACAGGATTGCTGGGGAAAGGCACGAAGCTTTGCAACGGATCATGCCCGCTTTCAGTACTTTCATACTGAGGATGGGTATATAGATTACATTCCACATGATAATTTCCGGTGTGAAGTTATCTTATTATCCGGTTTGCCGGGGATGGGGAAAGATCATTATATCCGTACATTGCCGCAGGATATTCCTATGATAAGCCTCGATGCTATCCGGCGAAAGTACAAAGTCAGCCCTACGGATAAGGCTGCCAATGGCAGGGTGGTACAGGAAGCCAAGGAAGAAGCTCGCAGCTATTTGCGTAAAGAGCAAGGTTTTGTATGGAATGCAACCAATACCTCAAAGCAAATGCGCTCGCAACTGATTGATTTATTCCTCACTTACGGGGCTAAAGTGAAGATTGTTTATATCGAAAAGCCGTATGCGGTATGGAGGAAACAAAATTGTGAACGGGAATTTATAGTTCCGGAAGCGGTACTGGATACAATGCTCGGGAAGCTGGAAGTTCCGCAGCTGGGGGAGGTACATGAGGTGGTGTATTCTGTCTGAGAGTAGACAAGATACATCACTCTTTGTTTATCAATTGTTCCATTGCATTAATAAAGGCTTCAGCCCGTGGACGAAGTGTATTTACCAAAGCAAGATCACAATATGCAAAGTCACTATAATCACTTGCCTGACGTTTTTCAAATAGAAGGCTAAAGGTTGCGCCATGATCTAAGCTCAAATGCCCGGTGCGAACAAAATGCATAGAAAGTTGTGTCTTTACGCCATTATGTGTATTGGCTTCTATCTCACAATTTAACAACAGTGCAGAAGCAGCATAATAACAAGCATAATAAAGACGGTTAACGGCTGCATTATAATAACCGCCTGCTGTGTTATAATCAGCTTCTTTCAGGGTTTCATAAGCACGTTCCAAACGATACTTCACAATGGCGGCACGACTTTCAGAATCAAGTTTTTCTTTCATAACACGATCCCTTCCTTCATTACATTGATACTGAATGGGGTCGTGATTCTTTCCCATACACGACGCAACACTACCATCGGACTGATAATCACCCCGGTCTCCACTTCCACTTCATACAAATGACGGGTAATCTCCAATTCACGCTCAGGTGCCAAATGATCACCATCCAGCAATATGAGTAAGTCTATATCCGAATCTACCTGTGCATCTCCCCGAGCTTCGGACCCATAGAGAATGGTCTTCGCATCAGGAGCAATGCGATGCACTACTTCTGCAATCCGGCGAACAATATCAGGTCGTTTCATAACTTAATCTCCTATTCTCTAAATTACACGACAAAGATAATAATGTTTTCGGAAATACAACTTACTGCAATACAATACTTACCGAGAAATACGGTGCTATCTGGAAACAAGGATCATATTCCCTCCCCATCGCCTTAAAGAACGCTGACAAGCTTCTGCCATCATAATAAGCATTGCGCACCGCATTTATCCCCACCGTAACAGGCAAAGAAATATGCTTGGAAACCTTGAATTCAGGACGGAAACCTACCACAATGTACTGATGCGTAAAAATCTTATCATCACCATTCAACTCAGTCAAAGCCATCTGCCCACCCATTTCCGTAATGAAACTGATGCTGAACGTTTTGTTCACATTATACCCAACCGCAAGGTTAGCTCCATCCAAAGCCGAAAAGCTGCAAGTCAGCTTATGCCCATAATTCCAGTTTACGTATAATGCAGGAAACGCCATAGGATAACCGAAAGCATTGTTCAAAGCCAAACCCGCACCCAGTTCCAGATTAGGGAGTATACGCCTGACAAAGACCAACCCCGCACTTCCCAATACATTCCGGAAACGTAAACGCGAAAACCGTGTATCATCCGTATACACGCCGACACCGACACTTGCCATCATCGACCATTTCTCACTCAAAGGCCGCACATGGAAAAGCGACATCTGCAAATTCAGAATCTCGGACAACACAAGAGGTTCTGCAATATTCTTATTATTCAGAGACGCATAATCACCCGAAAGTCCGATACCCCATATCGTAGGCTGATTGTTTTCGTTCTTTTTCATCGACAAAGGCAGATTGGCACTTCCATGATAGACCATGGCGGAACCTTTACTGTTACCCACTTTTTGATTGTGTTCATCCCGATAAGCCGATGTACCGAAATACTCTGTTTTAATAGTGATTTGTGCAGTGCTTTCCACAGAAACCAGTAGTAATAAGACTGTTGCAATAGATATCCACTTCATTTTTGTTTCTTCTTTTAATGATTTGTATGCCACAAAGATTGTCAATATCAATGCGAACGAGAAAATCTTTTTGACCAAACCCCAGCCTGCTTATGACGAAACAGATAAGCAGCAACCACTTTATCCCTTATTTATCCCTTATCTTTGCAACATGAAGAAACATCTGACTTTCAAATCGCAACAGCTCTCTACTATCTTCTGGCTACTCATCGCCGGTACCTTCTGGATACAATTCCTCAATATGTCGACCAGTATATGCGAAGCAACGCTTCTCACCATCTGCATAAGTGGCAGTTATATGCTGGTGAACCAATATCTATGCAACCATCTGCTGAAAAAAGCGATACGCACCAAGCAGATGAAGCCTTTCTGGATATTGTTTATAGTACTTTGCGTCCCTACAAGTACACTGGTAGCTTCCTACTTCGTTCTCTTCCAGTATCTTGAACAAACAGGTATATTCCCTGTATCCAACATCTTCATAGAGGGAGAAGAGAACCTTCTTTTCAACTCTATCCTCTTGCTACCGGGTACATTGGTTATCAATCTCGCCTTCTGTGGTCTGTGCTTCTATTCAGAAAACCTGCAATTAGAAAAAGAGAAATCTCAATTCCTCTTCCAGACATTACGGCAGCAAATCACCCCTCACTTCATGTTCAATGTGCTGAATCACATCAACATCCTGATGCAGGATAATGTGCCTTTAGCTTCTTCCCTTTTAGAGAAATATTCCGATATCCTGCGCTACCAATTGTATAACGGTCAGAAAGAACTTATCAGCCTGGAACAGGAGATAGAATTTCTGCAAAACTACATAGCGATAGAAAACATTCGCTGGGAAGACAAACTGGCCGTAAGCACCGAATGGGAAGTAGAAGACGGCAACATCGAATTCCCTCCTTTGTTATTACTGACATTCATAGAAAATGCCTTTAAACATGCATCGCACACACCCACGGAGAAAGGACAAGTACAGATACGGCTCAAACAGAATGCCCATCATATCCTTCTTGAAGTCGGCAACACCAGCTCCCCGCATCTGCAACGACCAGGCACCGGACTGGGACTAACCAATGCAATCAAACGACTGGACATCCTGTTTCACAAGAAGTACCAGTTGTCCATCAACCAAACAGATACCTATTATCAAACCTCACTTAGCATTGAAATATAAAAGATGAAAGACTCCCCTGAACAACAACCCCTGAAATGCCTCATCGTAGACGACGAACAAATCGCCATCAAAGGCATTGCCAATCACATCAGCAAACTGGACTTTCTCACAGTCAACGCCACCTGTTCTTCTGCACTCGAAGCAAGAGGAATATTAGAAAACCAGTCTATCGACCTCATGTTTCTGGATATCAATATGCCCTATCTTTCCGGTATCGATTTCCTGAAATCATTGGATGAAGCACCGTTGACCATACTAACTACCGCCTACTCCGAATATGCCCTGGAAGGCTATCAACTTAATGTTGTTGACTACTTACTGAAACCAATCTCTTTTCAGCGTTTCTTTCAGGCAGTGACTAAGGCCGCCCATACCTTCAGAACCCAACTCCTACTGCAAAATAATGGAATAGAAGAAACCACCCGGGAAATGTATATCAGACAGGGGGATGCATTTACCCAGATATCCTGGAAAGATATACTGTATGTAGAAGGTATGCAAAACTACCTGAAACTGCACCTCAAGTCCAAAACTCTCATCATCCATCAGACCATGACTTCACTGGAAGAAATTCTGCCTCAAAGCGCCTTCTTCAGAATACACAAGTCTTTCCTTGTAAACCTCTCGCACATCGATTCCATCGCCAAAGGAAGAGTCTTCATCAACGGGAAAGAACTTCCTGTTTCAGCCCTGCGACGGGAGGAATTACTGCAAACAGTAGTCTATAAGAATTTAATCAGCAAATAAAAATTGGGCACATCCCTTCATGAACCATGACGGATTAGACAAGATTTCCGAATATTACATCTATCTTTGCAGGCGTAAACAAACAACGCACATTTTATAGAGAAAGTTTCTAAAACTCATTACCAAACTTACGCATAAAACAGATGAAAACAATCGTAAACGTCCCTACTAAGCAAAGCCTGATTCGGGAAACAAGAGATTATTTAATGATCGCCCTCGGATTAATTCTTTATGGTATAGGCTGGACAGTATTTCTATTGCCCAATGACATCACCACCGGAGGAGTGCCGGGTATCGCCTCCATAGTCTATTTCGCCACCGGCTTCCCTGTGCAGTACACTTATTTCAGTATCAACCTCATCCTGCTACTACTCTCTATCCGCATCCTGGGCTGGAAGTTCAGTATCAAAACAGTATTCGCTGTATTCACCCTGACATTCTTCCTTTCCATCATTCAGAGACTGGCAAGCGGTGTGGTCTTACTGCACGATCAGCCTTTCATGGCGTGCGTCATCGGTGCATCCCTCTGCGGAGGCGGCATAGGCATTGCTTTTTCTTCCAATGGTAGCACAGGCGGAACGGATATCATTGCCGCCATCATCAATAAATACCGGGATATCACGCTGGGGCGTGTAATGCTGATCTGTGACCTGATTATCATTTCTTCCAGTTATTTTGTGTTGAAAGATTGGGAGAAGGTGGTTTACGGTTATGTAACCCTGTACATTTGCAGTTTTGTTCTGGATCAGGTAGTGAACAGTGCCCGGCAATCCGTGCAGTTCTTTATCATCAGTGAGAAATACGATGAAATAGCCCGGCACATCAATGTATATCCGCACCGAGGAGCCACCGTCATCAATGCTTCCGGATTTTATAGCGGCAAGGAACAGAAGATGTTGTTCGTACTTGCCAAGAAGCGCGAATCAACAATTATATTCCGATTGATAAAGGATATAGATCCAAACGCATTTGTATCACAAAGTGCGGTAATCGGAGTATATGGAGAAGGGTTCGACAGAATAAAGGTGAAGTAGCTACGAGTGATGAGCTACGGGCTACAAGTACCTTTCGGAATAGTAGCAGTGCGCAGCTACTCGTTACTTGTAGCTTGTAGCTCGTAGTTACCTTCTTTCCAAACATACACTATAGGACGGCGGAGATACGGTTTCAGTTTCTCTGCCGCTTCTTTATCCATATAGTCGGTAGTTGTAAAAGTAAAGGTCAGTGCATTGTCCTTTGCAGAAAGATCGGCTTTCACCAGCAACATATCTGCCTGTTCGCCGGCATCTCTCACTTCATAATCCATCACCGTATCGGGTAATGACAGGAAATCTTTCATCACAGGAGGCGTGAGGAAAGAAGAAGCAGGCAATTCTTCCCAACCGGTGGTATAGAAATGGACATCACTATCACAAGCAGGGGCACAAGCTGTAGATACGGTACAGATTACTTTCGTACTGTCATTCGTAGCCAGCAGTTTCATCTGCCAGGAGCTTTGCGGTGTCATCTGGATACGGATGTAGTCGGGAGCAAGCTCCGTCATTTCCGATTTGCCGCCGAAACGGTTGGTTACTTCCGCTTTCATCTTACTTTCAAGGAAGTCGATACAGTCGGCACGGTTCACGGCAGTAAGCAGTGGACTGAGGCTATCGGGCATATTTTTGAAAAAGGTTTTAGCTTCCTGAGCTTGCAGAGAACACATCCAGGCACAAGCCAAACACAAAAACATAGTCAATTTCTTCATCATATTATTTTTCTGTTATTCCTATTTTGTATTTTATTACTTCAACACAATCTTCAGAGCCAAGAGCATATCTCTCCAAGAAAACGTGCATCTATTTCATCAAAGGTATTCAGGTTTTCACTATCTATATCGAGCACGCCCCACACCTCGCCATTCTCACGAATCAACGGAACAACGATCTCCGAGCGCGACAACGAACTGCAAGCTATATGTCCGGGGAATGCATCTACATCGGGCACCACCAACGTCTCCGCCTTAGCCCATGCCGTACCGCAAACACCCCGTCCTTTCCGGATACGTGTGCAGGCTATCGGTCCCTGAAAAGGTCCTAATACCAGTTCTTCCCCTTTCACCAGATAGAATCCCACCCAAAAGAAACCGAAAGTCTCTTTCAGTGCAGCCGAAACATTAGCCAGATTAGCTATAAGGTCATTTTCACCTTCAATCAGACTCTTTATCTGGGGAAGCAAAGTCTGATACTTTTCGGTCTTGCTGCCGTTGCTGATACATAAATCTTCTGCCATATATTCTGTCTTGAGATTTATTTACTTCCCAAATATAAGAAGAACATTCCAATCAATACCAAAATGAGATCGACAGCCTTACTTTTTAAATTCTTTTCACGGAAGAAGAGAGCTCCGAAAAGGAAGGAGACAACCACACTGCCCCGACGTACCATAGAGACAATGGAAATCATGGAGTCTTCATAGCTCAGGGCATAGAAGTAGGCAAAGTCAGCTGCACTAAGGAAAACAGATATCAGGATGATAGTCCAGTCCCAACGGAAAGGGGTACTTTCTTTTCGTTTGGGATACCATAGTAAAAGGATGATGGGACACATGATAAATACCTGATAGACATTATACCACGACTGCACCACCATAGGATTGAATTGCTTCATCAGATACTTGTCATAAAGTCCGCTGATAGCTCCGGTGATGGCAGCCAGCACGATGAAATAAATCCATTTGTTATGTTTAAAGTCAATGCCTTCCTTCTTACCGGAACGGCTCAGCATAAAAAAAGAAAGTATGGCAAGCATGACTCCGATCCATTGATACAGGTTCAGACGTTCACCAAATATCAGCATGGCACCCACCAGCACCATTACAGGGCGGGTAGCATTAATCGGGCCGACAATCGTCAACGGCAAATGCTTCATGCCAAAGTAACCGAATATCCAGGAAGATAGAACGATAAATGACTTGACAATGATAAACTTATGTACCTCCCAACCTACAACAGGTACTTCAAACATTGTTCCGTTCAAAGCAGGAGTAAAAGCGGAAATCAGTATGAAAGGAAGAAATATCAGGCTGGAGAATACCGTATTCAGAAACAGAACGGGAAGCACAGCATTATCGCGCAATGATTTCTTCTTAAATGCATCATAAAAACCCAGCAAGGCAGCTGAGAGAAAGGCGAGTAATAACCACATGTGAATTAAAAATTGAAAATTAAAAATTAAAAGGCAGTTCAGGGATAAAGTTATCCGACTTAAGAAACTGATCCGACTGCTTAACTGCTTATAAACAGTTCTTCCGGATATGTGACATCTACCAGAAACAGGGCATTGCCCGGAACGGAAGTACCAGCCTTGCAACGGTCTTTCTGCTCGATAACACGCCGGAAGCCATCAACGGTGAGCTTGCCACGGCCTACTTCGAGCAAAGTGCCGACAACTGCACGAACCATATTGCGTAGGAAACGGTCCGCCTGAATGGTGAATACCCAGGTTACATCGTCTATCTGAGTCCAGGCGGCATGCATGATGCGGCAGTTGTTTGTTTTTACGTCCGTATGCAGTTTGCTGAAACTGGTGAAGTCTGTATAATTAAACAAACTACGGGCCGCTTCGTTCATTCGTTCGAAATCGGGTGTCTGGAAAAGACGACAACGGTATTGACGATTGAAGGGAGACTTTGCCGTAGTCACGTAATATTTATACATGCGTGCCGTTGCATCAAAGCGGGCATGCGCATCGGGCTTCACTGCACGGAGGCGGTAAACAGAAATATCGGGCGGCAAAAGGCGGTTTAGTTTGTCGGTAAAGAAAGCTGTATCAAGCGGTTCGTCACTATCAAAGTGGGCAACCATCAGAGAAGCATGCACCCCGGCATCGGTACGTCCGGCACCAATAACTTCTACTTCACGGCGCATCAGTGTGGCAAGTGCACGCATCAGACACTCTTGTACACTGTCTCCGTTGGGTTGTATCTGCCAGCCGTGGTAGGCGGTTCCGTCGTAAGCTAAATAAATAAAATACCGTTGCATACTCTTTTGCTTTCATTTTTCGGGCGCAAAGGTACAAAAATAAGGCTATAAGGAAGAACTCTCTTTTCTTTTTCCTACTTTTGTGCCCACATAAAAACATTTTCAAGTAATATGCAACAAAGATACAATAAACTTCCGCTTTTATTTTTAGCAATACTTATGGCCGGCACTTCCCTTGCCGGATGCAAAAAGAAAGATATGTCCCTCAAACTGAATGAGCCGCGAAACATTAAAGGAGTAATCAGCTACAGACGAACCTTCGGCGACTTGAATGAAGCGCATCTGAATGTCGCACAAGCCATAGGCATTACGCCAATTACCTCCCGCAAAGAGGCCGAACACATGAAGGAAAAACTTCAGCACATCGAAACGAACGATTTATATGTAGTAGACTCGCTGACACACTCCATCCCATATCTCATTAAAGGTGCAGCACAACTACTGGATACCATCGGTACCAATTTCCTTGACTCACTGACCGCCAAAGGACTAAACCCCAATAAAATAATTGTAACCTCCGTACTCCGCACCGAAGATGACGTAAAACGCCTGCGTCGCCGCAATGGCAATGCCTCGGCAAACTCTGCGCACTTCTACGGAACTACATTCGATGTCAGTTGGAAGCGCTTCAAGAAAGTAGAAGATGAAGATGGACGCCCGCTACAGGATGTCAGTTCAGATACATTGAAACTCGTTCTCTCCGAAGTATTGCGCGACTTGCGGAAAGCGGATAAATGCTATATAAAGTATGAGTTGAAGCAAGGATGCTTCCATATTACGACGAGAGGAAAATGATAAATTAGGTATTAAGTTTTAAGTATTGCAGTATTAAGACTGTACCATAACACTGCATACTTAAAACCTGATATCTTGTCTTTTCATTCTTCCATCATCCTCCACGCCAACGGCAGACACGTCACGATATCCCCAGCTGTCATTCCTATCGCCCCATACTTCTTACAAGCAATATCTCCGGCAAGCCCGTGAACATACATCGCCAGACAGGCTGCATCTTCCGAAGCATAACCCTGTGCCAACAAAGCCAGCACTACACCCGTCAAAACATCTCCACTACCGCCTGTTGCCATACCCGGATTACCTGTAGTATTAAAATAACACTTCCCTTGCGGAGTAATAACCACAGAGTAAGCACCTTTCAAGATGATATATGTTCCTGATGTTCGCGCCAACTCACGTGCTTTCGTTAAGCGTTCATAAGAGTCCTGACACTTTCCTACCAACCGTTCCAGTTCTTTCGGATGCGGTGTCAGAATACTCCCTTTCGGTAAGCGTCCGATATAATTGCGATGTCCTGCCAGTACATTCAAAGCATCAGCATCCACTACCATAGGAGATAAACAGCTGTCTATCTGCTCCAATACCGCACCCTCTGTCTCTTCCGCCTTTCCCAAACCCGGACCGATGCCCACTGCCTGATAATCATCCGTATCCGTAGGACAAGCAAAACAGGTATCACTGGGGTCCAGTTCCGTCATAGCCTCCGACACGGAAGTCTGCACAATCATATTGTTACAATAAGGCACATGCATCGTCAGCAACCCTACTCCAGAACGCAGGCAAGCTTTTGCGGCAAGCACCGACGCTCCCGCCATTCCTTGCGAACCGGCAATAAGCAAGGCGCGTCCGAAGTCTCCTTTATGGGCAAACTTATTTCTCGGTTTCAACAGATCCTGCATATCTTCAGCTTCCAACAGACTATAATCAGTCGCCATCTCCTCTATCGCATCCTCACTCAGACCGATATCCAGCAATTCCCATTCACCCACGAACTCCTGATTCTCTGCAAAGAGAAAAGCCAGCTTCGGCAATTGCAGACTCAGCGTCACATCCGCACGGACAATATTAGCTTTGATATTGAAGGTATTCTCCTCCCCCATCAATCCCGAAGGAATATCAATAGCCACGATCTGTGCCGATGAAGCATTGATATACTTCACCACGGCAGCAAAACCACCACTTAGCGGCTTGTTCAATCCACTACCGAACAGTCCGTCGATAACCACATGGTCAACCGTCAGCACGGGCGGGACGAATTGTGATGTCACTTCATGGAAATCCACATTCTTCACATCCGCCAGTCGTTCCTTGTTCGCCTCGCAATCGGGAGAAAGTTCTCCTTTGGTATTAAACAGATAAACCGATACCTGGTAACCCTTTTCCGCCAGCAATCGGGAGACTGCCAATACATCTCCACCATTATTGCCCGGTCCGGCAAATACCGTAATCGGTGTTTCAGCTTCCCAGCGTTTCGTAATCGCTTTTGTCAATGCCTGCGAGGCACGCTCCATCAGGTCGATGGAAGCAATCGGTTCATTTTCTATTGTGTAAGCATCCAACTCTTTGATGCTTTGAGTAGGAAATATCTTCATATCTTTATTTTCAAATTACTAACAAAGGTAGGCTATTTTGTGGAGATACGCAAGGAAGGATGGCAGAGAATAATTCTCAAACCCGTTGGAGGAATTAAAGCATCCTGATCTATCAAATGAGAGCATCCAGCCTGCGCCCCAACGCATGAGCCAATTTCAGATTCAACACCATAATAAGGACACCCAAATTTAATAGAGATAAGCAAGGAATATTAGCATTAACATCAATCGACAAACAATTACCTGAAAAAACAAATAAACCATAAAATTAAAGTCTTCTGCCTAAATAATCTTTTTTATTAATCCGATAATATACTTTTTATTCTCCCTTTTGTATTTTTGCTATCAATAAGACAAAAACTAATCTACACACATGAAAGGCTTTAATAACTATACGGAGCGTGAAGAATTCTCCATATTCAAAAAATTCTTTTTGGATCATGGACGATGCAAGGAAATGAAGAAAAAAGAATATTTTGCGGAACAAGGCATTGTCACGACACATGCCGCCTATGTCGAGAAAGGTATGTTCCGCTATGTCTGTACGGATGAAAACGGATGTGAACACATTGTAGGCTATGCTTTTGCAGGAGAATATGTCGGTGATTACCCACAATGCATAAAAAAGGAGAAAGCAATGGTAAGCATTCAGGCAACCACCGATTCCCTGATATATTATGCATCTGCCCAAGAAATAACCAATTTCTTTTCCACCGACAAATCTACTCAGGAATTGGAAAAAATTTTAGCGGAAGAACTCTTTGTCCAGACTTATAAGCGCTTGCTGGATATTTACTGCAAAACACCTACTGAACTCTATGTGGATTTAGTAAGACGCTACCCGGATTTTCTAAATTATATCACACTCAGGGAGATAGCTTCTTTTCTCCGTGTCACCCCTGAAACAATCAGCCATATACGAAAGAATATCAAGGGAATAGAGTTTTGTTAAAAAATCATAGGATTATCACTTTATTTTGAAGGCCTTGAATTCGTTCAAGGCTTTTCTTTTTTTTATGCACTTAATTTGTAGCGAGTTAAACATTAAAGACTAATGATACCATACAAAAGTAGAATTAAACGTTCGATAAAGAAGAATCACGATCAAAATACATAATTATGAAACGTATACATATTCTGTTAATGGCATTAGTGGCTCTGTCCATTCAAGGTTGCCAAGATGATTTTGACATTCCGTCCGAACAAGCAAGCAGAAGCTATGAGCAGGACGCAGAGGTACTGAACAGATTCGTCGACATAAACAAGACGACGCATGAGTATTATATCAATCCCAATAAGCGGACTACCGCTTTGTCTTATATCACCAATGACGGTGCGGAAGAGTTGGCTGTCGTCAATTCGTTGAATCTTGATGTATTTCAGCAGAGCATCGACCGCGTAGGCAAACTGTCGGGACAATTTGCGTCCAACCACGGAGTGGATTATGTGGTGATGATGACCGGTAACGAAGTCTATGTGAGCCGTACCAAAAGCGATTCCCCCATAGTGCTGGAAAGGATGAATGAGAATGAAGTTACCCGCAGTTACTATCCCAGGACTGCTTCCTTAAAAGTAACCGATAGCGAAAAGGAATACACCGTTTATGGAAGCGGGGATATTGAAACATCCATTGAACTCTTTCCACAAGCCTACAAGAATGCAGGTTGGGCATTTCTCGTTTCTTGTGAAATGAAAGAAAACAGCAACAGACAAAAGGTGAATGTGCTGTTCTGCGGTGTAGGTTATAGAATGATTGCTCCCCGCTTTGCATGGCATGCGGCCCAGCCGGATACAGAATGGAACTTCGGAGTAGCAAGCAGTTGCGACAGCAACACCACCATCGCAAGACTTAATATTTCACATCCATGATAAAAAGGTCATATATCTATTTGTCGTTTATCATTCTCTCCCTGCTGACGGGCTGCGTCGAGAAATCGGGCTACTACGACGACGGGCAACAAGAGATTATCGACAACTTGACCAAGAACGAGGGATGGGAACGATCCTACCACATGACGTCGTATGATGGCAGAGAGTGCGATGTATACGAATTGTGGGTTTTCAAAAGTGATGCCACCGGTTCCCGTAAATTCGTGTGGAACTATGATGATGGAGAAGTCTCCGAAAATATGGGTTATTTCCGCTGGTCGTTCACGATACCTAATTTTAAGATTATCTATATGGATAGCGGGTCATATTGGGAAATAAAACAGCTGACCAACGACAAATTGCACATATACGAAACTTATGACGATCCGATAACTGTTCCCGGACAAGATTACAGAGAATACAGGGAGTATGAATCACTACCGCTCTCTACAAAATAACGGAACAATCTAAACTAGACTTTTCAAGAGAAATCCTGCTTCGCGATTCTGTGAGGCAGGATTTCATATAAGATCACTTATAGAGATAAGCAAGTAATACCACTATTCTATTCCATTTCTGTATTGTAAAGGAGACACCCCTTTAATCCTCCTGAAGAATTTGGTCAGTACGGCCTGATCCGAAAAATGCAATTCATCTGCTATTGCCTGCATAGTCTTATCCGTATTTATCAACAGATTCACAATCTCCCTCACCAGTTCCTCGCAAATCCATGTATAGGCATTTTTTCCTGAACAGACTTTCACTACACGCCTCAGATATTGAGGGGTGACATTCAAACGGGACGCGTAAAAATTCACGGTATGTTCTTCCTTTACATATTCGGAAAGAAGTTTCATAAACTGTGCGAACAGCGTCCTTTTTCTATCCGATTCCCTGCTTTTCCTTTTTTCTTTTTGCGTTTTGTGCAATAATATTTCCGACATCTGTAGAAGCAGCACGGATATCTTACATTTCAGCATTGAGTCCTGAAAATGATACAATGGGTTAGCCATGGTTTGTTCTATATCATCCAGACATTTGATGATGGAGACAATAAAGCTATTTTCAATCATATACACCGGATTCTGCATGATATCCATTGCATAGGACAATGGCAAAGGCGGCCTGTTCTTGAAAAGTTCCAGGAGATACTCGTCTGTAAGCAACAAGAAATAAGCCTGAATATCCGGAGAGGCGGAAAGCAGTTTAACGGATTGTTTGTCCCCCAACACATCCACAAAGTAACCTCTGGTCAGCGACTGTATCTTACCCTGCACACTGATCTCCATGCTGCCGTCAACAACAAACAATATCGCATGTGAATCTATTCCGGGAATATTCTCCTCTTCACGAATTTCCGAATTTATCTTCCAGATAGCTATGCCCTTTTCCGATACATAAGGTATATGGTAATAAGAAATCAAGTCTACAAATTTCATAGGCATTCCATTTTGTACAATTGCAAATGTAAGGGCTACCGTCACATTTTTAATTCAAGAATCGATAAAGAAATACATTTCACCGACTATTGGTTCAAAATCATCTATCAGTCTCTACAGGCTCAGATAACAGTTTACAATTTTAAACATAACTTATTGATATTCAATACATAGTTCGTAATAAACAAATAAACTTTCCAAATAGCAAAATTCACTCAAAGTGTTTCCATATAGACAAAAAAAGTGCTCCTTAAAACAAATTGGCTCCCGAAGTATATTGGCAATTTTGCGGCAGAAATCAAGGAAAAGTAATTGCTCACGAATGATTGGAATAGTTATCCGCAAATATATGATTAATGAGTAGAATATAAAAAAACAGAAGTAAAATGAAGAAAGTGTTTCTATGTACAAGCCTGTGGATGCTGTCCCTGCTGCTTGTAACCTCATGCAAAAATGCACCGCAATCCATGGGAAGTGCGGATTATAAAACAATGGAAGTAGAATATGGAAATTGCACATTGAGCCAAAGCTATACGGCTGTCATCAACGGAAGGCAAAGTGTGGAAATACGCCCACAGGTTAGTGGCATCATCACCAAAGTCTGCATAGCCGAAGGTGCTAAAGTACATCAGGATCAAGTCCTGTTTATTATCGATCAGGTTCCTTATAAGGCAGCCCTGCAAACCGCCATTGCCAACGTGAAAAGTGCGGAAGCTGCTGTTGCCACCGCACGCATGACAGCAGAGAGCAAGGAGGAACTGTGCAAGGAAAAAGTAGTTTCGGACTTTGACCTGCAGACCGCCCGCAACTCTCTGCTCGAAGCGGAAGCAGCCCTTGCACAGGCACAGGCCGAGGAAGTGAACGCCCGCAACAATCTTTCTTACACGGAAGTGAAAAGTCCGGTGGACGGCGTAGCAAGCATGTTGCCCTACCGCGTCGGAGCATTGGTTAGTTCATCCATCACAACTCCCCTGACCACCGTTTCCGACGACCGGGAAGTATATGCTTATTTCTCCATGACCGAGAACCAAATACTTTCACTCGTCAGCCAAAGCGGAACGCTGGAAAAAGCCCTGGAAGAGATGCCCGAAGTTGACTTGCAGTTAAGTAACGGGCAGGCGTATGCGCACAAGGGAAAAATTGATGCCATCAGCGGGACGATTGAAGCCGGAACTGGAGTCATCTCCGTACGCGCAACTTTTCCTAATCCCGAACAGATGCTTCGGAATGGCAGTAGCGGGGAGGTCATTTTCCCCTATAACAAGGAAAACGTGATTATCATTCCGCAGGAAGCCACCTTTGAAGTACAGGACAAAGTCTTTGCCTATAAGGTAGTGGACGGAAAAGCCACTTCAACCCAATTGCAGGTATATCCCATAGACAATGGTAAAGAATACGTGGTAGAAAAAGGTCTGGAAAAAGGCGACATCATCATTGCAGAAGGTGCGGGTCTGATTCAAGAAGGGACTGTTGTTAAAACCGCTAAATAAAGGAGGTTCCTATGAGACTAAGAACATTTATAGACCGTCCCATCCTGTCATGCGTCATCTCGGTGCTGATTCTGCTGGTGGGAATCATCAGCCTTGTGAACCTGCCGATGGAACAATATCCTGACATTGCCCCTCCTACCATCAGTGTATCCGCCAGTTATACAGGAGCCAATGCCGAAACGGTACAAAAGAGTGTGGTTGTTCCGCTGGAAGAAGCCATCAACGGTGTGGAAAACATGCTCTACATGACCTCTACTTCCACCAATACCGGTTCAGGTTCCATTATGGTTTATTTCAACCAGGGAACCGACCCGGACATGGCCACCGTAAACGTAAAGAACCGCGTGGCAGAAGCAGAAGGACTGCTTCCCGCCGAGGTCACCAAAGTGGGAGTCACTGTACAGAAACGGCAAAACAGTATGCTGAAAATCCTCGCTTTATATAGTCCGGATGACAGCTACGACCGTAACTTCATCAATAACTATTTCAGCATCAACATCGAACCCCGCCTTTCCCGTATCAAGGGAGTGGGAAACGTCATGATTATGGGAGACGAATACGCTATGCGTATCTGGATGAACCCGGCTAAAATGGCGCAATACAAACTTGTACCCGATGATGTGATAAACATTTTAGCGGATCAGAACGTGGAGGCTGCAACCGGTACGCTGGGTGAAGATTCCGAAAACACATTCCAATATACACTGAAATACCGTGGACGCTACCAGACTCCCGAAGAGTTTGAGAATCTGGTTGTCAAGTCTCTTTCGTCCGGTGAAGTGTTGCGCCTGAAGGATATTGCAGAAGTGGAACTCGGGGCACAAAGCTATGGTTATACAAGTGCCGTTGGCAAACATCCCGGAAGTACCTGTATGATTTCGCAAACCTCCGGCTCCAATGCCAATGAAATTATTAAGGAGATAGACCAACTGACGGCTGAAATAGCGAAGGAACTGCCGAAAGGATTGGTACTGGAAGACTTGATGAGTACGAAAGACTTTCTCGATGCTTCCATTCACGAAGTAGTGAAAACGCTGATTGAAGCCATACTGTTGGTTATACTGGTGGTGTATGTGTTTCTGCAAAGTGTGCGCTCCACCATTATTCCGAGTATTTCGATCATTGTCTCGTTGGTGGGAACATTTGCTTTCATCTATTTGATGGGGTTCAGCCTGAATCTTATCACTTTGTTCGCCCTGGTGCTGGTCATCGGTACGGTGGTAGATGATGCCATAGTGGTGGTAGAAGCCGTACAGGCTAAGTTTGATGAAGGTTACCGTTCGCCCTACAAGGCTACGACAACTGCGATGGACGGTATTTCGGCAGCTATTGTGACTACCTCGTTAGTGTTTATGGCTGTATTTATCCCGACCTCCTTCATGGGTGGAACCAGTGGTACATTCTATACACAGTTCGGACTGACCATGGCTGTCGCTGTAGGTATCTCCGCCGTGAATGCATTGACATTAAGTCCCGCCTTGTGTACCTTGCTGATGACTCCCCATATCGATACGTCCAACGGACAGAAGCTGAGCTTCTCTTCCCGTTTCCATAAAGCCTTTGAGACATCCTTCAACCGTATTCTCTTCAAATATAAAGGAGGTGTAAAGTTCTTCTTCAAGCGTAAATGGATGGCATGGAGCGGACTGGCGATTGCCGTTGTCCTGTTAGTGTTCTTTATGAATACAACTAAAACGGGGCTTATTCCGGATGAAGACATGGGAACTATTTTTGTAAACGTGACGACACCTCCGGGTAGCAGTTTGGCACAAACCAAGAAAACGATGGACAAGATAGCCGAGAGTATAGAAGATATTCCGCAACTCAAGCAATTTTCCAACGTTACGGGCTACAGCATGCTGGGCGGTCAGGCTCCTTCGGGCGGTATGCTCATCATCAAATTGAAAAACTGGAAGGAACGTCCGGAAAAGAGTGACGAGATAAGTGCAGTCATCAATCAGATTTATGCCCGAACCTCGCATATCAAGTCAGGCAAGATATATGCCTTCGCCCAGCCCACCATTATGGGATACGGTATGGGTAGCGGCTTCGAACTTTACGTGCAGGATCGTGCGGGCGGAGACATTGCCACCTTACAGGAACACGCCAACAAGTTTATTGCCGGTCTGAACCAGCGTCCTGAGATTTCGATGGCATATACTTCCTTCGACACTAAGTTTCCCCAATACATGGTCGAAGTGGATGCAGTCAAATGCCAGCGTGCCAATGTTTCCGCATCGGATGTGCTGAGCGTCCTTTCCGGATTTATCGGAGGTAACTACTCGTCCAATTTCAACCGTTTCTCCAAACTTTACCGCGTCATGGTACAGGCAAAGGCGGATTACCGGCTGGACAAGGATGCATTGAATAATATGTTTGTACGCACAGGAGACGGTGAGATGGCTCCCGTCGGACAGTTTATCACATTGACAAAGGTCTATGGCGCCGAAACACTGAACCGTTTCAACCTTTACAGTTCCATCGCAGTAAATGGTATGCCCGCCGACGGCTATAGCACAGGCGATGCCATCAATGCCATTGCCGAGGTAGCTAAACAGACTTTGCCCGTGGGCTACGGATACGAGTTTGCAGGAATGACGCGTGAAGAAGCAGAGACAAACAATACGGTTATAGTTTTCGCTATCTGTATCATATTCGTTTACCTGATACTGTGCGCGCTTTACGAAAGTCTGTTTATTCCGTTGGCAGTCATGCTGTCCGTACCTTTCGGACTAATGGGCAGTTTCCTTTTCGCCAAACTCTTCGGACTGGAAAATAACATTTATATGCAGGTGGGACTGATTATGCTGATCGGTTTGCTGGCAAAGACGGCCATCCTACTTACCGAGTATGCATCCACCCGCCGCAAACAAGGAATGAGTATCGCTGCCGCTGCCATGTCGGCCGCCGGAGTCCGTTTGCGTCCCATCCTGATGACCGTCCTTACCATGGTATTCGGCATGTTGCCATTGGTATTCGCATCCGGTGCCGGAGCCAATGGAAATATTTCGTTGGGATTAGGAGTTGTAGGAGGAATAACTATCGGTACACTGGCATTGCTCTTTGTGGTGCCTGTATTCTTTATCGTATTCCAAACCATACAGGAGCGTGTGATGCCCAACCATAAACAATCAGAATCAGAACAAGAACAGGAGGTTTAAAGATGAAAGAGATAACAAAAATCGTGCCCGGAGTCGTACTGACTGCCCTAGTGAGCAGTTGCGGCATCTACACCCAATATAAAAGGCCGGAAGTAAATACTGAAAACCTGTACCGTGTAGAAGAAACGCAGTCGGACAGTGTAAGCATAGCCGATTTATCATGGGATGAACTTTTCACGGATACGGACCTTCAAAGTTTGATACAGGAGGGATTGCAATCTAATACGGACCTGAATATTGCCCGACTGAAAGTAAAAGAAGCCCAGGCTACCCTTATGTCTTCCAAATTGGCTTATCTGCCTTCCCTACAATTATCTCCGGAAGGTACGCTAAGCAGTTTTGACGGGGCAAAGCCTTCAAAGACCTACAATCTGGGAACTTCTGCAAGCTGGGAAATAGACGTCTTTGGCAAACTGACCAATGCCAAACGCAAATCCCGTGCCGCCTTGGAGGAAAGTGACGCTTATCGGCTGGCAGTGCAAACACAGGTTGTAGCCACGGTTGCCGCCAACTATTATTCACTTCTGATGCTCGATGAACAGGTAGATATAACCAAAGCCACCATAAAAAGCTGGGAGGAATATGTCCATAGCCTCCGGGTGCTGATGAAAGCAGGGCAAGCGGACCGTTCAACAATCAGTCAGGCAGAGGCCAGCCGACTGAGTGCGGAATCTACATTGCAAGACCTGTTACAACAAGTCAATGAACTGGAAAATACTCTTTCCACTTTCTTGGGGCGCGTACCAGGACCTATCAAAAGAGGGAAACTGAACGGGCAGACTTTCCCGCAAGAACTTTCCGCAGGTGTTTCTCTTGATCTGGTATCACGCCGTCCGGATGTACGTGAAGCTGAGGCTTCCTTAAAGCAAGCGTTCTATTCAACCAATCAGGCACGCTCCGCTTTTTATCCAAGCATAACGTTGAGTGGTTCAGCAGGATGGACAAACAGTGGCGGGGCAGCTATTACCAATCCCGGTTCATGGCTTTTGCAGGCGGTAGGTTCGTTGGTTCAACCTTTATTTAACCGGGGAACCAACATTGCCAACCTGAAAATAGCCAAGGCTCAGCAGCAGGAAGCTGTATTCACCTTCCGTCAAGCCTTGCTGGATGCAGGGAGCGAAGTCAACAACGCTTTGACTCAATGGCAAACGGCACGCAACAAAATAGAATTGGCAACCAAACAGATACAACATCTGGAGACTACGGAACATGACACACAGCTCTTGATGAAGTATGGCACTACCAATTATCTGGAGGTACTGGTGGCCCGACAGTCTCTATTGTCAGCCCGGCTGAACCTGGTAGCAGACCGATATTCTGAAATTGAGGGTGTTATCAATTTGTATCATGCCTTAGGAGGAGGAACCGAATAAAATAAAAAGCATTCTACGATCAAACGATATTACTGTCATACTCTACTCTTATCTTCTTTGAAATCGCGTAGTCGTAGAATGCTTAAAACTTCCATTTATAAAGTATCATTGCATGCACGCAAATACTGCATGGGAGTTTGTCCGGTATACTTTTTAAAGTCCTTAATGAAATGATTCGTATCGCTATAACCACTATCCGCAGTAATACGAACCAAATCTTTCTGTACTCGAAAAGCGGTATAAGCATGGATGAACCGCTGCAAAGAAGAGTAACACTTGGGCGTCATGCCGACTGCTTCGGAAAAGTTTCGTTCCAGCCATTTATAGTTAACGCCTAAATGCGACTTTAATTCATCGATGGATAATGTTCCTTTATGCACTCTGATATAGCGAATGGCCTCATCCAGCAGCTTATTAGATTTTTCATTTACGGATAGGATATTGCGGATACAGTTTTCTAAAAGCCCTATCTTCTCTCCTACTTCCCCACATTGCTGCATTTCTTCCAGCAAAGCCTCCGAATCATGAAATACGGATTGCAAATTCCAAAAAGGACGGGTATTGAGTTTTTTGGCATCCAACCCAAACAAGCGGTAAAAAGATGCAGGTTTAAACCGTACTATCAGTAGGTAAGTGCCCCTTCCGGAGAAGCGGACAGCCATCTTTTCAAAAGACCTTGTACTGAACCAACCTGATTTGAATCTGGAAGCCTCCTCATTATACTCCAACTCTACTTCATCTTCCGCCTCGGACAGGAATGCTAACATAGGTGTTCCGTCATTATACGCCAGGCTATTGGATAAGTCGCAGCAAGGGAAGATAAAGAAACTATCGACGTACTCTTGCAAATCTTTTGCAGGAGTCATTGCCCTTATTCTGCCAAGAGAGGCGAAAGGATGTGATATGATATGTTCTAATAGGCTTACCGGCATGTGTGCAAAAGTACATAAATATAGGATAGTACAGAACGATATGTCTAAAATTTACCATAAGGGTTGATGGCCATGGACTACTTTTGCCTAAAAAAAGTAATATGATTAAGCCGATAACGATTTACGGGAATCCCGTACTGAGAAAAGAATGTGTGAATATAGATGAGACATATCCAAGTATCCGGGAAGTCATAGAGACAATGTGGCAGACACTGAGAAATGCGGACGGTTGCGGTCTGGCTGCTCCACAAATCAATCTTCCTATCAAACTATTCGTAGTGAACAGCCGGGATAGCTATGCATATATGTCTGCCAGAGAAAGGGAACGTTTCTTTGCAAAAGATGATTGCGGGATAGAAGAAACATTCATAAATGCGGAAATAACAGCATGCAGTGACGAGGTATGGACTACGGGAGAAGGCTGTCTGAGTATTCCCGATCTGTATGAGGAAGTGACACGACCCTGGTCCATAACAATAAAGTATCAGGATAAGGAATTTAATGAGCAAGTCAAGGTTTACCATGGATATACGGCACGAATCATTCAACATGAGTTTGAGCATACGGAAGGGAAACTGTATATAGATCATTTGTCGCCTTTCAGGAAACAATTAATAAAAAACAAGTTAGTACGAATTGCAAAAAGAAAGAAACACTATCTTTGTGAATCATAGTACAAAGTATAAATAAGATGGAAAATAACCCAGACAATATATCGCAAATTCCGAAAATGCAATCTCCATTTGATGAAATCAAGCAGAGCGATGAAAAAGGAATAGCGTTTTGGAACTCTCGCCAATTAGCCAATGTTATGGGATACAGTGATTACCGGAATTTCGAAAGAGTTATTAATAAGTCTATCACTATATGCGAGCAAAAAGGAAACCATTCCGGTGAGCATTTCATCACCTTCACCGAAATGGTCCAGTTAGGTTCCGGTGCATACCGCCAAGTTAACACCTATCGGTTATCTTCTCTTGCTTGTCTGATAATCTCTCAAAACGCAGACAAGAAAAAGCCTTTTGTGAGATTGGCACAAACATACTTTTCAGAGAACACTACAGCAGAAGACATAGTAAGTTCCTTAGAATCAAACATATTCTTATATCAATCAAACAAAGGAAAAATCTCCGTATCTGTGATTTTCAATAATGAAACTTTTTGGCTTTCACAAAGACGTATGGCGGAACTTTTCGGAGTAGATACCCGTACCATCAATTATCATTTGCAGCAGATATATTCCACTAAAGAATTGATAGAAGAAGCAACTATCCGAAAAATTGAGATAGTTCAACAAGAAGGTTACAGATCGGTCACCAGACCTGTCGCCGTATACAATTTAGATGCTGTAATTGCTGTAGGATATCGAGTTAACAGTTACGAAGCCACTCAGTTCAGAATGTGGTGCGCATCTGTACTCAAAGAATTCCTGCTCAAAGGATTTGTATTAGATGACGAACGGCTGAAGAATACAAATGTTTTCGGAAAAGATTATTTTGATGAATTACTGATACGCATTCGAGAAATACGTACTTCAGAACGTCGTTATTATCAAAAGATAACGGACATTTACGCCGAATGTAGCGCTGATTATGATCCTAAGTCTACAGATACAAAAAACTTCTACAGAATCGTACAAAACACAATGCACTGGGCCATAACCCATAAGACAGCTGCAGAAATCATTTACGAACGCGCTGACGCAGAAAAGCCGAATATGGGATTAATGACCTGGAAACATGCTCCTCATGGGCGTATTATTAGAAATGATGTCACGGTAGCCAAGAATTATTTATCTGAACCTGAAGTAGATGCACTCAATCATTTATCCAATGCATTTCTTGATTTTGCAGAGAACATGGCTCATCGACACATTCTGATGACCATGAAAGACTGGAAGAAAAAGCTGGATTCTTTCTTGCAAATCAGTGATTATGAGATATTAAAAGATGCAGGAAAGATTTCACATGAAATTGCCCAAGAAAAAGCACTGGACGAATATGAAAAATTCAGATTAATACAAGACCGGGATTTTCTTTCTGATTTTGATAAGGAAATAAAAGGGCTTTTTGACAAGTGAGACAGATTGTTTTTGTACTATCAATATAGATAATATAATATGAAGCTAACCGTATTAATAGATAACAACACCTACATCGATGAATATTATATAGGTGAACCTGCTCTGAGCTATTACATAGAAGATGAAAATGAACGCCTTCTGTTTGATATCGGATACTCTGACGCATTCATCAGAAATGCGCAGGCGATGAATATAGATTTATCTGCAATATCCACCCTCATACTTTCGCACGGTCATAATGACCATACAGGTGGGGTAAAATACCTGATGAACCAATATCCAGATTGCAAATGCAAGATTGTGGCTCATCCGGACGTATTTAAAAAGAGAATCTACAATGAACTTCACATTGGTTCTCCACTGGCAGAAAAGGATGTAAAAAAGGTGATGAACTTACATTTGACCAAGCAGCCCGTCAAAGTAAGTAAGAACATAACTTTTCTTGGGGAAATACCGATGATGAATGACTTTGAGCGCCGGCATGCCATAGGAGTTATCGAAGAAAGTGAACGGTCTGAAGATTATGTAATGGATGATTCCGCCATTGTGTACCAGGGAAAAGACGGTTTATTCATTATCACAGGCTGTTCCCATAGCGGAATATGCAATATCATTGAATATGCCAAAGAGGTATGCAATGAACAGAAGATTGTCGGAGTTATAGGTGGTTTTCATCTATTTAAACTGTCGGAAAGGCTTACGAGAACGATCGATTATTTTCAAAAGAATGGTATCGAAGAACTGTATCCATGTCATTGCGTCTCTTTCAAAGCGAAAGCGGAAATACATAAGTCAATACCCGTACACGAAGTGGGTGTCGGACTAAAAATAGAGATCGAATAGTAACCTAAATAATAAAGTTATGAAAGTATTCAGTTTATTAGTAGCACTTATGGCTTTAAGTTCATTGGGAGGAAACGGCAACGGTTCTATGAACCTTCGTGAAAAAGCCATTGACACGAATCGCCCCAATGGATGGTATTACATCACGAGTGGTAAACAAGACAGCCTTTCGGCAGAGCCAATCGTAACGACCAAAGATTTTGCCTCCATAAAGCTTGACTCTTCCTTGAATGAACGGACAGGCGAAATGATATACCAAATTGTAGGAAGAGTAAACGAACAGTCGATTGAAGTATGGGCAGATGCAACCGAACGGTCTATAGGTAAACATATCGGCTTTGTATGTAACAATAAGGTAGTATGCAATCCTCGGGTAAATGCTCGGATTCCAAATGGCTATTTTGCTATTTCAGGCAAAGAAGCTGAGTTTAAAACACTGTACAGACAAGTTCAAGAGGACATTAGAAACGAAGAAATTGCTTCAGAACACAAGAAAGCATGGGAAGAAGCCCGCAAGGTACGCGAATCCATTACCGACTCTACCTTCCTTAAGACTAAACGTCCGATGTCCGATGATGCAATCGGCCCTTACAATTACCACACAGGATTGATGGAAGACCGGGCATACAATCAAACAGTTTATGTGATAGCAATAGATAGAGCTAAAAAATTCCTTTCAGTCGAGAATAACCAATTAGTTTTGAATCTGAAATCGGGTGCGGAAATCAATATAGCAGAAGATTTGTTCCAATATATCGTCGGACTATTCAACGATTGGAACAAATGGGTAAAAGAAGGACGATGCAAGATCGTAAAGAATGAGGAAGGATATTATGACATAGAAACAATCCGGCAGAAACGTAACAATTAATATCCTTTCTCCAAACCTTTCAAAGCAGCAATAGAATCGGATACATAAGCATTATCCGGTTCTATGGATCGCCAGTAGCAAAGAGTTCCGATCAGACGCTTCAGGTAAGCAGGATCATGAGAACCTATCCGGCGTTGATGCTCTGCAAGCCCTTTCGTCAGAATGAAATGGACATTCTTGCGTATCTCCCTTTTCTTTGCTTTAGGAATGGTCAGTTTCACACCGGAGCTGATAGAAACGCCTGTGATAATCTTTCTTTTATGCTCACTCAGGAAACTGGTTTTCTTATGATTGATTTCAAACTTTTCCTCCCGAATGATCTGTTTAATCAGAGGCAATATCTGTTGCGCCGGAAAGACATTTCCCGAAAAGGTGAGATCATCCGCGTAGCGGGTATAAACCAGATTATATTCAGTAGCCAGTGCAGCCAGCTTTTTATCCATCTCATAAGAGATGATATTACTTAGTGCCGGACTGGTAGATGCTCCCTGAGGCAGACATCTGCGTACACAGCATAAAGCCGCAAGCACTCTTGCAATCTTCGGCGGATATCCCATACTCTCGAACATTTTCCGTACCCGCAGACTGCGTATAGAGCCAAAGAAATCATGGATATCAGTTTTCAGCACATAGGGCTTGCCCAGATGCGGCCGGACATTATCGGAAATGGACATCTTGCACCGGAAACCGGTAGCGGCGGGATGTAGATTCACAAATGATAAAACGCGATGATTGATAGTATCCTGAATGGCTTTCAGTTCTTTGTCCGGTGCTGAAATCATACGGTAGCCTCCCTTTCTTTTACCAATCCAGAATTCCCGGTAATGTCCGGGAATATCTTTCAGTATCTCTTTCAGGGCCGCTTCTTCCACTCCCAACAGATTGGCACACTTCACTACTGCCTCCTCGTCGAACCATGGAATGGTGATCGGAGCAGAAGTACCAAAGTACCGGCTAAACCATCCTTTACGGGTAGTTTCTGCATCGGTAGTATCTTCCGTATTACTGCGGTTTCCGGCTTTCCACCTTTTGTATCCTTCCTGTTTCCGGCTCGAAGAGATAATCTTGTAAATCAACAAGCCGGTGACAATCAGTACCGCTATTAGAATTCCATTCATCTTACATAGCTAAAAAAGGAAGAGGATGAGTATTTACTAATGTAAATCGTGGTATTTATACCAGAGTATTTACATTTCTAAGAAAGCTCCTGAGCTTACGAGGCGACTGCACCTCTTTCCTGCTAAATCTTTTTCTCATCCTCTTCGTACGCAAAAATATATCTTTTTTCATTTATAGCGCCAAAGAGAGACAATTTATTTTAATGTAGTAATGTTTTTTTAATCAGATTCTATAACTTTGCCTCCCATAAAGAAAATATCTATACTATAATGAGTACATCCAAACACCCGAAAGGTCTTTACCTCGTCTTTGCTACCAGCACGGCAGAACGTTTCAGCTACTACGGTATGCGTGCTATCTTCATCTTGTTTCTAACCCAGGCACTCTTGTTCGATAAGGAACATGCCGCCTCTATTTATGGCAGCTATACCGGACTGGTTTATCTCACTCCGCTCATCGGCGGATATATTGCTGATAAATACTGGGGCATCCGGCGTTCCGTTTTCTGGGGAGCCATGATGATGGCGGTAGGCCAGTTCCTGATGTTCTTCAGTGCGTCGATGCTGGATACTAAAGAGCTTTCCCACTGGTTGATGTATGGGGGACTCACCTTCTTAATTTTAGGAAACGGCTGCTTTAAGCCTACAGTTTCTTCATTGGTCGGACAACTTTATGAACCGGGAGACAGACGGTTGGACTCTGCTTATACTATATTTTATATGGGTGTAAATGTGGGTTCTTTCTTTGCCCCGCTGGTTTGCGGTTACTTCGGTGAAACGGGTGATCCCAATGATTTCAAATGGGGATTCCTGATTGCAGCGATCGTTACAATCTTCACGGTAATTCTATTTGAAACGCAAAAGAACAAGTATTTGATCGGTCCTGACGGAAAGCCGCTTGGCATTATTCCGGACGCTAAACGGGAGCAACCGAAAGAACATAAAACAGTTCAGCAAACAGCCATAGACAAAGATAAGAAGATGCGCAATAATTTGCTTCTCGGAGCACTGACCATTGCCCTTGCCTTATTCTTCTACTGGTGTTTCGGCAACGATTGGGTCAGTATAGGCATTTTCACAGCCTGTATCATCTTCCCCGTCAGCATTCTGCTGGACGGCTCTCTGACAAAGATAGAGCGTGACCGTATCTTCGTTATTTATATTATTGCTTTCTTCGTTATATTCTTCTGGGCAGCCTACGAACAAGCAGGTGCTTCGCTCACCCTTTTCGCGGCCGAACAAACCGACCGTACAATCCTCGGTTGGGAAATGCCTGCCTCCTGGATACAGTCTTTCAACCCGTTCTTCGTAGTTATACTGGCAGCCATTATGCCCAGTGTATGGGGTGCGCTGAACAAACGAGGCATGGAACCGGCTTCCCCCACCAAACAAGCTATTGGTTTGTTACTGCTCTCACTGGGATATTTAGTCATTTGTTTCGGTGTGAAAGATATACAGCCCGGTGTAAAAGTCAGCCTTATTTGGCTAACCGGACTTTATTTCATCCATACTATGGGAGAAATAGCCCTCTCCCCTATCGGTTTATCCATGGTAAACAAACTCACCCCTGTCCGTTTTGCCTCTCTCATGATGGGAATCTGGTATCTTTCCACCTCTACAGCCAATAAATTTGCAGGAACTTTAGGCGGTCTTTATCCCGAAGACGGGAAGGTGAAAACCCTGCTTGGATTCCGCATTGAAACTATGTTCGACTTCTTTATGGTATTCGTTATCATGTCCGGCGTAGCCTCCCTTATCCTCTTCCTGCTCTCAAAGAAATTACAGAAGATGATGCATGGAGTAGAATAAAAATTGTATTTTTGTGCCAATTTTAAAAATCGATCCCTTATGGACACCATACAAATAAAAGACAAAAAGTTCACTGTTTCCATCAAGGAACAGGACATTCTGAAAGAAGTAACCCGCGTTGCAAATGAAATCAACCGCGATCTGGCTGGTAAAAATCCTCTATTTCTCAGCGTCCTGAACGGCTCGTTTATGTTTACTGCTGATCTGATGAAAAACATTACTATTCCCTGCGAGATTTCTTTCGTGAAGCTGGCTTCTTATCAGGGGGTGTCCTCTACCGGAGTTATCAAGGAAGTGATCGGTATTACCGAAGATCTGACAGACCGCACGGTAGTGATTGTGGAAGATATTGTAGATACAGGCCTGACTATGCAACGTCTGTTGGAAACATTGGGCACACGTAACCCGAAAGAAATCCACATCGCTTCGTTGCTGGTGAAACCCGAGAAGTTGAAAGTAGATTTGAATATAGAATACGTAGCCATGGAAATTCCCAATGACTTCATTGTAGGTTATGGATTGGATTATGATGGTTTCGGGCGCAATTATGCAGATATTTATACAGTAGTGGATTAAAGGAATCGAATACTACGTATAGAGCTATAGTCCATACCTGAACCGGGTCAAGTCCGTACCAAGTCCGTATCTTCTCCGTAAAAAGGTACCTTTGCACGGAGAAGATACGGACTTGGTACGGACTTGATACGGAGCAGATCTTGCTCAAAGTTATCAGGATAAGGTTAAATCATAGTGTATACAAGAGAATTTTGAATTAGGTATAATAATAAGTAACAGTTAAATTGTAAATCACAAATGTTGAACATTGTAATTTTCGGTGCTCCCGGTTCAGGAAAGGGAACACAAAGTGAGAAAATCGTAGAAAAGTACGGTATTAACCACATCTCAACCGGTGACGTGTTGCGTGCTGAAATCAAGAACGGCACAGAACTGGGCAAAACAGCTAAAAGTTATATCGATCAAGGTCAGTTGATCCCTGACGACCTGATGATTGATATCCTTGCAAGTGTATTCGACAGCTTTGAAGACAGCAAAGGTGTAATCTTCGACGGTTTCCCCCGTACGATTGCACAGGCAGAAGCTCTGAAAAAAATGCTCGCTGAAAGAAATCAGGGAGTAAGCGTTATGCTTGACCTGGATGTACCTGAAGACGAACTGATGGTCCGCCTCATCAAACGTGGTAAGGATTCCGGTCGTGCCGATGACAACGAAGAGACTATCAAGAAACGTCTTCATGTTTATCATTCACAGACTTCTCCGCTGATTGACTGGTACAAACAGGAAGGACAATACCAGCACATCAAAGGACAAGGTGCATTGGAGGAAATCTTTGCTGATGTTTGCGCTGCAATCGACGCTGCAAAGTAAAGTAACACAATCATAATTTAGAAGCGCGGTAATACCCATGAAAATGATATTACCGCGCTTTGTTATTCTCCCGTCTGCCCTAAAATAATAAGAAACTATTTCACGATCTTCTTTTTATATTCACGCGGGGTACATTGGATTTTCTTAAAGAATGTAGCATTAAACCGAGCTATAGAATTGAATCCACATTCGTATGCAATGTCGGTAATGCTCATGTCTGTAGTCAGTAATTTACGTTGTGCATGAGCTATTCTTAACTCAGCAATATAGTCACTTATTGTAGTACCAAATGCCTTCTTAAATATATGATTGGCATAATCAGGGTGCAGACCTACTGCATCACCGATATCATTGGCTTTAATATCATTACAATAATTCTTAGTAAGATATATGGCTATTTTTTCGATAAGTGTCGTTTGGTATGAAGCCAATGCTATACCATCATCTGAAGACTGTAAGTGATGAGCCATACGAGTTATTTTGGTCTGCATTTCTAATAAAATAAGATCCGATTGCATATTAACACCGCTATCTTTCAACCAATTATTTAGTAAGAACTCATCATATTGAGAATATTCATCTGTTTGTTCATATAGAATATCTCCTCTGAGCAAGCTGTCTACAAACTGTGCCGGAAGCTTCCAGGATAAAAAATGAGCAAAAGGAATGGTACATACATAATACTTTTCTACATTCTCATAATGAATTATTTGGTGAGGAATAAGTCCCCAGAATATCGTAAACCGCTTATTGGGTATCGTTATTTTTTCGTTGTGTCGCAAGTAAGTGATATTCCCTTGGGGCAGGTAATTTATCTCTATTTCATTATGCCTATCGTATCTGGGCATAACACGGGGTATCCATGTCTCACATGTAAGTCCATAAGGTTTAAACTCCTCACGGAACTTATCAAAACTGTAACATTTCTCGGAATTCATTATATTCGTATATAAAAATAGAGAGTGTTATTCACATTTTGGTGGTAAATTTGCAAAAATAATCTTTAAACGCCATGAAAAAAGTACTTTTCTTCTTTTTCTTTCTTACAGCATGGAGCCTTTATTCAGAGGCGCAAGTGGCTAATGAGGACAAACATCGGCTGATTGTAACCACTGATTTAGGGGGAACTGATCCGGATGATATCCAGTCAATGATACACTTGTTATTATGCTCAAATGTAATCGACATTGAGGGGTTAATCAGTTCACAAGTCTGGATGGATGACCCAGATAAAACAGCTAAAATTTCAGAGGTAGTAGAACAATTTGGAGAAGTTCTGCCTCGCTTGAATAAACATGCAGAAGGGTATCCCAGTTTGAATCAACTGCGGGCAATTATTAAACGAGGGCAACCTTCCTCTAACATGACCGGAGTAGGTCAAGGCAAAGATTCTCCGGGATCAGAACTGATAATCTCGGTAGTTGATAAGAAAAAGGATCAACGCCCCGTATGGCTTGCAGCTTGGGGTGGAATGAATACGATAGCGCAAGCTTTATGGAAAGTGAAGCATACACGCAGCGAGAAAGACCTTAAAAAGTTTACTGCAAAAATCCGCATATATGATGTTCTAGGGCAAGATGATGCCGGAGCCTGGATAGCCAAGAACTTCTCGGAAATAGTATATATCAGAAACAAAGAAGTATATGGTTGGGGACCTTCCGATCAATGGCTTAAACAGAATATTCAAAGTCATCAGCCATTAGGCAAGCATTATCCTGACCGGAAGTGGGCAACGGAAGGTGACTCTCCTGCTTTCTTTTATGTATATGCCAATGGCCTGAACGTACCCGATTCACTTGAATATGGAGGATGGGGCGGTCGTTTCTCCAATCAAAAGACGAGTGGTATACGAGGTATGGATTTTATAGTGCGCAGCGGGAAAGATGAAACGCAATATGACCCTTATTATATGCATGGAAGCTGCAAAGAGGGCTGTGCCGCCATCAACAAATGGCAGCAGCACATTTGGAATAATTTTGCAGCACGTATGTTGTGGACTACAACCGATGATTATAAAGCGGTGAATCACCATCCGCATGCAGTGCTTGATGGAGACCGTTCGCTAAAATGTATCTTTAAGAAGGTAAAAGCCGGAAATTCCATGGTTTTAGATGCCAGCGGTTCAACTGATCCTGATGGTAACAAACTGATATACAAGTGGAGTGTTTATACTGAACCAAGCTGTTACAAAGGTGAAGTAAAAATAGAAGGGAATAATGCGGAAAAATGCAAAGTGCATATTCCTGCTGATGCTGCGGGCCAAAACATACATATCATTTTAGAATTGACGGATGAAGCAACTCCGGCACTTACCGTTTATAGACGAGTAGTGCTAAAAATAAGTTAGAAACGCCATATTCAAGATATGTAAAGAAATCCCCAAAACGATTACACCCCTCTCCATAAAGAGCTAAGAGTTTGTATGCAAGAAGTTAGCCTCTTACAACTTGTGTATAAACATTACCATCTTTTCAATAGCGATGATATCCGGAAAGAATATGAATATGAAATCCTATTGAATGATCTGAGCACTTTCAATCCTGAAATGCTGGACAAACAACGGGTACTTGCCATCGCCAAGAGCGATATGCTCGATCAGGAATTGATGGACGAAATAAAGCCTACACTCCCTGCAAACGTTCCGCATGTATTCATTTCTTCCATTACCGGTATGGGACTTTCCGTGCTGAAAGATATCCTTTGGGAAGAGTTGAATAAGAATAGCAACAAAAAAAGAAAGCAAAGTAGAGAGCATTGCCCAACGTGCCAAAGACATGAGCTATCCGCAGAAAGAACTGAAAAAGGAAGAGATGAGATAAGTTGCAATCCTCTATTTGGAAAATCGCCAACGAGGTACGTGACACCATCGACGGTTGGGATTTCAAACAATTTGCCTTAGGAACTCTTTTTTATTGATTTATCAGCGAGAGTTCCACCGATTACACCCCAAAAAGCAGACACCTGATTGCTGTCATCAGGACTTATTACAATAAACAAAACAGGCATGAGCGTAGATCATGCACTTGATGCGCCATCAAACCATTCTTCGAATTATCAAATACACATTATTGATTGGGTGGCGCATTGAGATATTGGTGCAAGTACTCCTTTATCCTCTTGATATGTATCTACGGCTCTTTCATTTAAACTTTTCCTAAAGAGTACAATTCCCTTGCCCATACCAGTGCGGCACAGGTGTAGAATTGGTTATTGAAAATCAGAATATTACAAATATATCAAAAACTTTTTTTCTCATTTTGAGCCCAAAAGTGTACTAGTTTTGTAAAGCCGAACGATAGTTCTCTTGCTATTTCAGCTGTACCTTTTCTCTTGTCCAACATCTTTTTTCTCTTGTTTTTCCAAATGGCAAACAGAGCCGGCACCACTCTTTGGATTGTATCAAGGTTTCTAGTCGCTCTTTCAGTCTTACGCTTGATATTATCCTGCCGGAGGTTACGGTCAAGATCCCAGTACATCCTCTCAATAGCCCAATGCCGCCTAGTTATCAGACTGAGATATTCAGCTCTGCTGTTTATACTTGCGACATACAGCCTTTGTTCGGATGTAACCTTACCGTCAGGCTTCTTTTCAGTAGATGTAAGTATTTCTATGACAGTCAAGTTCCCGCCCCTTTTTTCCTTGTCGGCAATAAGTTCTTCCCCACGGAATATGCGACATGTCCTTGACTCGATCCTGTGCTCCAAGTATGGGTCTTCCATGTAGGTATCTGTTGGGGTAGCAGTCTTAATATTGTCCTCAAGCCCATAGCGCAGGGAGCTTTGATTGGCCTTAAGTTCAATAACAAAGTCCACGCCTTTTTCCCTAATTTTATCTATTATCGACTTTTGGAATGACATGGCATCCGCCGTGACTAGGCATCCCGATATATCCACTTTGTCCAGTAGCTTTGGCACGGTTTTAATCTCATCGCTTTTCTCCTTGCACACATCGGTGGTCAAAGTAAAGCCTGAGTGGAGTGAATAGGCTGATACGATATCCGGATTGCGTTCGTTTTCGTACAGGGTACCTCTCATGGCTTTGCCATCAACACTGATGATTTCAGTAGCCGAATCAGGCATCTTCTTGCGGAATTTGTTAGTAAATGCGGATATACGGCCGGCCATTTCTTTGCCTTTAGACATATGGCAAGCCGTTGCCTCTGACGGCAAACCGTCCGGGAACATGCCCATGAACCGCAAGCGTTTTAAGTAACGCTGTCCAAGCCGAAGTATTTCAGCCCTGACTACACACTTGCTGAGTCGGCAAGTATTACAAGCATGAGCATATCCTCAAGTTTATACTTGACATTCCCTTTGTCTGTTCTACGATATTCAGGTACTGAAGTTATGAAATGTTTCAAATGTTTCATAATGCTATTACTGGGACAGCCAAAGTGCTTTTTTGTAATACTACACCTAAAAAAATTATATATCAATGAAATAAATCATATTTTCGCAGTAGCGAAAATGAAGGCGGAAGACAATATGCGATATCGCATCTCTATTGAAATCCGCCTATTAAAAAAAATAAAATGAACGATAAAAAGAAACACCGAAAGCGGTGCTTCGGTATCGCTGTGCACAAAAATAAGGCTTTTCACCACAAATACAAGCGATAAATACTATTTCTTAAATGAAAAATCCGTGATATGTATCTCACTATTTCTTTGTATAATTTTTATTTCAGAGAATAAACTTTTATATTTGCAAGGTCTCTCACGCCGATGCCTTTAAGGCAATGGTGGGGAGGGTGCATATATTAAGAAAGACGTTTACTTAACGTTTTGTCTTTGGCGCATAGGAACTTCGCAATTTCTGAATCGTAGCCAGGACAGAGCAACAGTAGATGTCTGCGGGATATGTTTACACATTCTGAATGTACATTATTGGAAAATAAGTGTGCATTGAGTCTTGATACATATCGGCGTGGGCTTCTGCGTTGCTCGTTCTGCTACGATGAGCAATGCGAAGGCCTCTATGCGCGGGACGAGTAACAGGTACAGATTCTCGCGCTTTTTCTTTTTATATGGTAACTTTTCTAATCTTATGAACCGTCCGGTTCGGGAATCTGTTGGACAACGAGAAATTTCTGTTAGTATGAAAAGATCGAGAAAAGCTTGCTTGTTTCTAAGCTCTTTGTCCTTATTGTTTTTAATGTCAGGTTGTTGTCCAGATACTATTAATGCCATTCATCATTCGAGTTTTGATGATGATGGTCATCTGACAGATACATTGTCTCAACAACATTTTGTCGCTGAATTGCCGGTGAAAATCAAATTCTATGTGGAAGCTTCCGGCAGTATGAACGGTTTTTTCAGATCCAATAAGGCTACTCAGTTCAAGCACGATGTGTGGTCTATATTTTCGGACTTTGAAGCGTTGTCCGACAAGGTTTATGTCTTTGAACAACAAAAAGTCCAACCCAAAGAGATGGGATTGCAGGAATTCAGACAAGGAATGAACGGAGGCACGTTTTTGTCTTCCGCTTCGACGGAAGTGCCGGAAATGTTTGAGACGGTTATTAACTCCTTAAATAGTGAAGCCGGTGAAGCAGCCATATTGGTCTCTGACATGAAATATAGTCCTGTGGGGAGCAGGGCTATGGATGTGAAATTGTCTCAGTATGCCTCGGATATCCGCAATATCGTTATGAAGAATCCGCATATATCATTGTCTTTAGTGGCCGCGACATCTGATTTTTTAGATAAGAGAGGTGACGTAGCGTGTCCGGAGTCCCCATATTATTACCTGATCATTGGCAAATCGGAAAACGTGGTGTGGCTAAAGAACTGTATAGCTACGATTCTGCAAGATTACGGTCGTTATGTAGACGCCATAGATTGCGGCATTGACTTTAAATCACCTTCTTTTAATTTGCGTGGGATAGACAACGGCTTTCAGTTGGATGGTGAACCTACTATTACTGATATAGATGAAGATTATAGTGATACCTGTTCATTTGAGATTGTCGTTGATTTGAAGGATTATCCTTGGAAGTTGGTTGATGACAATCTGCTGAAAGACTCGCTTCGTGTGAAGAGTGTTAACGGTAGCAATATCAAAGTGGATACTATAATTTACAATATAAACAATCATGCCGGAAAGCAGTTGAAGCGAGAGGCAAAAGCGGTAGTCAAATTGAAGGTGTTCGATATGTTTTCTGATGCGGATGTGATAGAGTGGTCTTTAGGGATTCCAGAAATGGAGATATGCGATAAATTCGCTTCTTTCCTGGGTGCTGCGTCAGAAAGTGATTTGTCAAAATCATTTTCAATAGAGAACTTCATACAAGGTTGCTTCCGCGGTAAGTCGAATGAGTGGTGTGGAGAACCTAACAGAATCTTATTGTCTAAAACAAAACAATGATAGAATATGTTACTGAATACTATTTTTTATGATTGGATACTTCCCAATAAACAGGCTTTTATAAATGAGTTCAAAGATGATGATGCCAAGCGGAATGCGGCAAAAGCATTTGTAAGTTCATTGTCAAACTGTGATTTATTACTTTTTATTACGTGCGTTGGACTGACACTTGCTGCTTGCATCTCCTATTACACCTGGTATAATAAGATAGTGAAACCTTGGGGATATCATTATCGAAAGCGGCATTGGACTGCCTGGCTTGTTATAGCTCTGATCTTAACTTTTCTTGCCGCCAAATTATTCTGTATTCCTCTCTTGAAAAATGTAGGGCTGCAAGGTACTGACGGATTCATCTGGCGCTTTTATATCGGTAATGCTATATATACTGTAGTGGGATTCTTCATCATTTCTTTCGTATGGTGTAGCTGGCTTCCGACAAATGCTTATAGATGGCTCAAGTTCAAACGAAATAATTCTAAACGATAACTATGGCAAAGAAAAGAGTTTTTGTATTTTGTATCGGCGGTACGGGATTGCGTGTGATGAAGTCAATAATCATGCTGTTATCCGCAGGATATGATTCCAAAGGGTATTCGCTGGTCCCTATTCTTATAGATCCACATCAAGAGTTGAAAGAAAAGACACAGTTGGGCGATTTGATAAATAGCTATATTAATGTATATGGCTATGTGACGGGGCAGAATGTCGATAATGCCAACAATTCTTTGACCGGTTTCTTTAGCACTGAAATCGAGAAATGGGAGTCATTGGATAATCAGCAGAATCCTACAAACGCCCCCATGGCCAGTCAATCGTCTTTCGGCTCTTATTTAGGAGTTAGTAGAATAGGTGATAAAGACATCAACCGTTATTTACTTCAAACATTATATTCCGAAGCCAATCTGAACAATAAGCTCTCTGTCGGCTTTAAAGGAAATCCCAATGTAGGTACGGTAGTATTGAATGATATGATTAAGGGAGCTGATTGGTTCGATGCGGTGAAAAGTCATTTTCAGAAAGATGACAGGATATTTATTATAAGCTCAATTTTTGGTGGAACAGGCGCTTCAGGGTATCCGTTGCTGGAGAAAACGATTCGGAATTCGGTAGGTCGTCCTAATTTGCAAAAAGCATTAATGGGAGCCGTGACGGTTTTGCCCTATTTTGCTTTGGATGATCCTACAACGACAGGAAGTTCTATCGACTCATCAAGCTTTCTGACCAAAACGAAAGCCGCATTGGCTTACTATGAAAAAACGGTAAAATCCGATTACCTATATTATATAGGTGAAAGTTCACAAAAGAAATCGTATCAAAACGATGAAGCTAAACAAGATAATCCGGCGCATTTCATAGAACTGGTTGCGGCAACGGCCTTATTCGATTTTCTGGGCAAGGAACGTCAGACAAAGACGCAATACTTGTCTCGGGCTATACGCGACGACAAAGAGGTTCTTGATGTAGAGTCTGCCGGAGACGGTTATAGAGATGTAGTTAAGGTGCTGGCCGATATGAAATTATTGCAGGAACTTGTGACATTCATTCAAACTGAAAGTTCCTTTCCCTTGAAAAAGACAAGGGGAATTGATGACGCTTTCTATAAAGATAGTTCTTTTCATGAATTAGAAAATTTCTTGGAGCGACATGCTGAGTGGTATAAGCAAATTGCAAATAATAAGCGCGGATTCGCTCCATTGAGTGATTGCGACGAAATGCGTGATCCCGTAAAAGGAATATATATTGATAAGAAACAACCTGATTATGTCCTCCGGATGATTCAAGAAAGCAATAAGATGAAGAAAGAAGACTGTTTGATACTTCGTCATTTGTTGGAAAGCGCATATAAGGCAATTAATCGTTACACAAATGTAATAGTAAAAAAAAGTAAAGTATGAATAGTAGCGTAGATTTGAATATAATCCAACGAGGTACGGACGGCAGTGATTGGACTGCGGAAAAAGGGGGTATTGATAAGGACAGTCTTTCTAAAATTGGAGAACAAAGAACGGATAATAGTGGAGCGCTAAACGCGCTTCCTACCCCTTTTGCCCGTTTTTTTGTTGTAGATGAAGCCTTCCGCAGATTGCATGAACAAAAGATTGATGCTAATAAAAGTGCGGGCTTTGCTTATGAAAGGTTAGTATCCGATTGTCTGGATGTTTTTGAGCTTCTTTTCAATCTGGAATATCATAAGGCGCGCAATGAAAAGATAGTCATAAAAGAATGGGTGAAGGAAGAAGCGCTTCCATCCTTAAAGCAGACCGTTGAAATCTTGGGGGATGCGGTAGATAATTATTATGCCGATGATTTAGGAAACGATACGGATACCCTCTATTTTGTTGTTTTCGTAGCAGACGGAAAGGACTACCTTTTGGGTACAAGTTCGCCTATGACGGGTTTCGTAACGCCTCCCGATTTAGATAAAACAGGAAAGGATAAAGACTTTGTGGGCGATCGCTATAAAGAAATGCCTAAACTGAGACGGAAGGGGAAAAAAGGATATTATTTTAAAGATATTCTGCTGTTTGACAAACGCTCCGAAGAGTTCAAGAATTATATGTATAATAATCTTTTTGGAGATTCGGGTAACGACGAACGCGATCGTATGAAAAATATCCGTGAGTATATAAGGGCATTCAGTGCGGACAGAGATATAAGAAATGACTATTCATTGGAACTGAAACCAGTGAAAACGGAAGAAAATAATAATTTGGAAATTAATGACATACGAGTTCAATACAGTGATGATATAGGGAATTATTTTAATGATACTATTCTAAAAATGCCTTATCGCATTGCTACTGAAAACTATTTTGTTCCGGATGTTGATGGTGATCATAAATGTGATTTCCTTCTTCCTCTGAGTGAGGAGGCTATTCGGAGACTTGACTTGAATAAAGTCAAACTCAAATATAAGGAAAGTCAGACAAAGCTTTCTGTATCTCTTTCCGTTAATGGAAAGGAATATAAAAAGGATTATTTTTATAAAGAGGATATATCGCAGTCTGATAGTGGAAAGATAATCGATTTGTCCGCGTGTAAAGTTAACTTTGATATGGCTTTATTCCCCAAGGTAAGATTGGCCAAGAAGGAAGAGAATAGCTATTATAAGTTGATGTTGGTGGCGAAGGATAACAATGATAGACGGACTTTTTCTGTGGATGACATCACCTGTGATTTCTTCGTAAAGAACGAAAATGGCGGATGCGACATCATAGAAGAAGCTACTGACGAAAAATACAAGTCGGGGGTAAGGAGACCTTCATTGCGAAGTGTTCAAGAAGGGAAATCCGGTTGCGGCACTAAGTATTATGAGCTGTTTAATTCCGCATTCGATTTGATACAGCTCAAGGTAAGGATTGAAGGACAAGACTGCTCCGGAGTGTTGATACCTAAATGGCAACCTTCGGAAAAGACCAGCAAGTCTTATATCTATGCCATCGATTTTGGAACAACCAACACTTTCATCTCAAGGCGTGAAAGAGGTGTGGACACCAGACCGGAACAGCTTAAAATGAATGAGCCGATTGTAAGCTACTTGCATGCCAAACCGGAAACCAGCCAGAAAGCCGAGATTGATTTGTGGGAAGATGTTCCTACTGCCGAATTCTTAGATTATTTTCAGACCGAATTTGTTCCGGCTTTTATTGACGGTGAACGTTATAAATTTCCTTTACGTACCGCTATCTGTAAAACGGATGATGGAAAAGCCAAACCGGCACTGTTTGACAATCGGAACATAGCGTTTTCTTACGGACGTAAGAAGACTGTAGGAAACCATAAAATTCTTACGGACATAAAGTGGAATGAGGATAATGCCAAAGTGGAAGCCGGACTCTTTATACAAGAACTGCTGATGATGATAAAATATGATATCCTGCAGGAGAATGCGGATTTAGGCAATACGGAGTTGATATGGTTTCGCCCGTTAAGTTTCAAAGGCAGTGTTAAGGATATGTTCGAGAAGTTGTGGGAGGAAAAAGCCAAAGAGGTGTTAGGCATTGCGCGGCAACAGGTGAGGTGCTATACAGAGTCCGAAGCACCTTATTACTATTTCTCAAAAAAGGATGAATTTAAATCGGTATCTTCGGTTGCCGTGATAGATATAGGTGGCGGTTCTACCGATATGGTCTATTTTGAAAATGGAAGTCCTAAGTTGGCGAACTCTGTCCATTTCGGCTGCGATGTCCTATGGGGAAATGGTTATAATCAATTTGTAGATGGTGAAGATAATGGTATTTATAAGTACTATAAGGACAGGATTCGATTTGAGGAATCGGAGTTGCAAGAATTGAATGAGTATTTACTTTCTAAAGACTCCAAAAGTTCAACTAAAGATATTATAAACTTCTGGTTGGAGCATGATGATAAAACCGAGTTGACCGAAAAGCTGCGGAAAGACTATCGTCCCTTATTCCTGTATCACTATGCCGCTATCATTTTCTACTTAGCGGAAATGCTCAAAGCAAAAGACTTGTCGTGCCCGCGCGCTATCTTGTTTTCCGGAAATGGCAGTAGATACATTGACAACTTCATAACGACGGATGTTGATGGTGTGTTGCGTGATTTGACTATGATTATTCTAAAAGAGATATTCCCCAGGTGCACTGATGTTCAGTTGATATTGCCGGAAGAGAGAAAAGAAAGTACCTGCTATGGCGGTTTATATCGTAAGGATGCAGATAAGTCCGCTACTCCTTATGTCTTTATGGGAGTCGATGGAACTCAATATAAGGATGTAGGAGCTATTAAAGAGGATTTTGAGAAGGAACTTTGCAACAATCTTTTATCTCAAATAGAAGAAATGAATGCCCTGTATTTGGAAATGCTTAGTACTATGATTACAAAATTGCAGTTGGATGAAGTAAAAACGGATAAGATAAAAGAATGTATTTCTTCCGGAATAGAGGATGCCTTGCGGACTAATTTCCAAAAGGAAGTGTTGGACAAATATGATGAAAGTGTGCCTTTAGCTGACTCTCTATTCTTTTTGCCTGTAGTAAATCAAATTTTGGAATTAACAAAGAAAAAGTGATGGATTCGATATTTTCAGTTTTAGCGAGTCATCCTTGGTGGGTTGCAATTATCATAGGGTGTATACAAGGCTATTTCTTTTCTTCATCATCTAAAAAGTTGTCGAGTGTGAAAAATCTTTTCCCTAAAGGGGATGCCTATACGGTTAAAGATACGAATTCTTTTGAAATAGGACTTGAAGGAAAAGAATTGGACGCAAAGAAGAACCCACTATTTAAAGTAATGATAGATGAGCTGAACGATTATATAAGAAAAAACAAGGGGACGACCGATTTCTCAATAATCCAACATAAGACGGAACGAATCATTAAGAGTACATTTGAAGACGCTACGGCAATGCTCTCTTTTCCTACTTATATTGGTCTGATGGGAACTTTTCTGGGAGTGTTTATTGGATTATACTGTTTCAATATATCCGATGGTAACGTCCTTGTCAATGATGATAAGATTGCCAAATTGATTCATGGTGTTCTTATATCAATGTCTACCAGTTGTGTGGGGCTGTTCTTAATGACTCTTTTAAACTGGATTGCGGCTAATGCAAAAAAAGAACTGGATGCAGAGAAGAACCGTTTCTATGAATTCATACAGAACGAATTGATGCCGGAACTTGGAACAAGTATGGTTAGCGCCTTGTCGAAATTGCGAAGTACTATAAACAGGTTTGAACCGGCTTTCAATAAAGTTATAGACCGCTTTCAGGAGACATTCGATGAATGTACCTCTTCTTTTGGAAACGCGTTTCGTGAGAATGTTCAAGTGGTGGCTAATGCCGTTTCTGCAATGGGCGGCAATATTGCGCTGATTAATACGAATATAACGAACCAGCAGAAATTGCTTGAAGCCTTAAAGTCTTCGGCCATGAATCGCACGCTTGATAAATTTATATCTACCACTGACAGGTTTGAAAGTCTGGCGGATTCTATGTTTGTATTGAATCAAGTGAAAGAGGAAACCGTATTAGCTACCAATCAACTGATAGAAGTCCAAAAGAAATATAATGAGTCCTTGTCTATTCCACAAGCGGTCACGGAAAAGCTTAACTCTATATTAGATAGAGTTACAACGTTCGAAGGGAGCATAAACCAATTAGGGGAGCGGCTTGAAAAAGAACAGATAATCGGCAACAGCACAATCAATCTGATAAACAAGCAACTGGATGCAATAGAACAGAAAAACAGTATTGCTCTTAATTATTCTTCCGTAGCTGATGACGAGTTACAAGAGTTATATAAAGAACAAATAAGGGTGATAACAAAATTGAATGACAATTACTCTAACGGCATTTCAAGCCATGCAGATGATTTTGAGGATATGTTGAATCAGATACAACGTAAGTTGGAAGAGAAATGGAACTTGTTTGTGAATACATTGGATAATTCTTTCAATATTTCGGATATCAATACAGATTTCAATTATCTGAAGAAACTGGATACTATCGCTGAGCAGCTGACTTCTATCCAGCAGTCGGTGAAAGATTTCCATATCTCCTTACCGGGAACTATCAGTAGTCCGGTCGGCACGAACGTTTCTAAGCCATCGGAAGCCGCGGAGGAAAAAGGGAACGAGAAGCAAAGCGAATCTCGCCCTCCTTTATCGTCGAACACATTGAATGAGGTTGAAAAGAAATTGGACAGCATCGACAGGAAAATCACTTCATCTTCTTCTATCGAAGAAAAACTTAGGGAAATAAAGATAGCGATTGACCGATTGGAAATGCCACAGCGTCTTTCTTCGATGAATGCGACTTCCAATGCAATGGCGGATAAGGATATAAACAGACTGCAGGAAGCCAATGACAGGGAGAGGGCTAAAGTTTCACAATTGAACACTTCTTTGGAAGAGATTAAAACCGAATTGGATAAGGCAAAATATGAGAAGACTCAATATGCGGAAAAACTCTCTGAACTGGAAGAGGTACTCGCGTTGAAAGAAAAATCGATGGTGGAGCTGACTGAACAATTGGAAGAAAAGAAGAATGAATCGACGGTACACAAAATAAGAAGCCTTTTTTCTTTAAAAAAGAAATAATCAGATATGGACGGGTATAACAAAACATCTTTTTGGCCAAGCTATGTAGATATTATGACTACACTGTTTGCCATAATGTTAGTGCTTTTTGTCGTTTCGTATAGTCGCTTTAAGATTAATGAAGAAAAGCTTAGAAAATTGGCTGATAAATACAGAGAAATAGAGTCCATTTACAAGGCTGTTGAGAATATAGATTCTACATATTTTGAGTTTAACTCACAATACGTAAAGCATATATTCCGGATTCAGGTCACTTATCAAACAGGGGAGTTTAATCTGTATAGGCTGCAAGAGGATATTACAAACAAGCCCGTTGCGGATTCCTTACGGAAATCTATTGTTTTGGCGGGTAATGAGATAAAACGGACCATAGAGCAATTACAGAAGAATGATTCGATTCGGCAGGATATAAAATATCTGGTAGTGATCGAAGGTCAGGCATCCGCGGATGGTTATAATACGGACGAATGGCATAATAATGACGTTCTAAGTTACCAGCGGGCCTTAGCCCTGCATAAATTCTGGTGTGAGGAAGCGAATCTGGACTTCTCGAACATGAACCGTTGCGAATTAGTAATAAGTGGCAGCGGCATAAAGGGAGTTCCACGAGATACTCTGGTGGAAAAGAACAATCAGCGTTTTCTTATACATATAGTTCCGGTGATAGGAAACATACGGCTGGATTAATTCATCGCTTTGAATACGGGTTCCGGCTTCTGTATCTCCAATTCGAAACCAAACCAATAGCCTTGATTGGTTTCCTCGTTGACAGGTAGGAAATAAAGGTGTAGATTCTCTTTGTATTGGGCATACCGATGGATATGAAACCGGTAAAGCAAAAATCGGTCATGACCTGAAATTACATTACTTGTGGCAGGTGGAAACAAGCGATGTAATCATTCACTACATTACTTGCTTGAAGGTCAAATATTCTTAAAAAAGAACCAGTTCATTCTTCATAAAACAACTTGGCGCAAAAATGGCCGTTTATCCCCCTAATTTATTTTTCCCTATTGGAGAAATAATTTTCCCTAATTGGGAAAAAACATTTCTCCAATAAGGGAAATAGAACGTCCATTTATATCAAGTTCTTTTTTAAGCATTACTAAGTCAAAAAAAATCTTTTTCCTCTTTCAGTTTTTCCCGAGCTCCCTGTTCATCGGCATTCCGGCTGAAACTTCCGGACTGAATGTCGTTTCAGGCATCTTTCAGCCGGAA
>ENA-OPSV01000232-OPSV01000232.1-human-gut-metagenome-genome-assembly--contig:-NODE-232-length-44569-cov-2.410882_pt1 | contig 44569 bp, 70 predicted proteins | sample MGYA00241460_ERZ501912 | MGnify/ENA primary metagenome ERZ501912 (study PRJEB25962, sample SAMEA2042402) | human gut metagenome | biome: human gut; feature: human-associated habitat; material: faeces...
CGGTGCTTTTCATACAGCTCGTGAGGAGATGCTCAAAGCTCTTTCAGCTCCTGCATATATAGAGGATGATAAGGTTTACCACCGTGAGATTGTAGCTGATCAGGAAAAAGTAGACGCTTTATACTTTGAATTACAAAAGAAGCATCGTGCTGTTGAAGCAGAGTTAAATTCTATTAAGAATTCGATTGAAGTAAAGGTGAGAGAGTACAACACAGCTCTGGATAGTAAGTTCTCTGTAGAGTATAATGAATACTCTACCAAGCTAATTGCCCTTCACAATGACTTTGCTAATTGGAAGAATAAGGAAGAAAAGCATATTAATAAACTAAAAATTGCGGTTCCTAAGGCTCTCCAAGAATCATACGAATATTTAGTGAATCTTTAATAGGTAGGTAAGAGCTATACTGTATGTTTATCAGTATACCTTATCTTTTGTATAGGACTAGAGTCTAGACAGTACGACATATTGAACCTAGTTTAATACCTGACCTGAGACAGTTTAGAACCTGTCTTGACTATACAAAAATTGGAGGACCCTTGAACAACTTATTATACTTTTGTCTTTGTTCTTGCCCTTGTTAAGGGTCCTGTCCTCGTCATAGTCATTGGCGTTGTCTTGGTTAGGCTCTAGTTCTATAACTATTTTTATATTAAAATCTTATGAAACCATTATATAAACCTGGGGATAAAGTCCTTGTAAAATTAAAATATGATGAGGGATTTAAATCATACGACTATAGGTTTATGTTTTTACCCAAAATGCTAAGGAAATATGGGTGGACCATTTGCACTATTGATAAGGTAGAGAGTTCCGATGGTTACCATCAGTATGACGTAGAGGATGATGGCTATAAGTATTATATTGAGGAAGATGGTGGTGAATATATGTGGGCCTCTAGTATGTTTGAACCTGAATTCTAATATGAAACTTACTTCATATGACATTTGTACTAGGTTAGGGTGTCTATCACGTCTACTAACCCTAACTTGTTGGGTGATTATTATATTAGTTATTAATCTAATATTTTGGCTCATAAAATGCTAAAGAAACTGAGTCTTATATTTATAAGAATTTCACCATTCTTATTAGCATGTAGTATATTTATCAAAGTTATTTTGTTTTATACCTGTATATCATCAGTAATCACTGAGCTAATAAATATTATCACTGAAGCTTGTATAATTGTTGGACTTATTATACTATCTTTAACATTTAAGTTCTGCATATATCACAGAATTTTGTTATACTGTATTCTGGTATGCTATATTATCTATAGTATAATGGTATTACTTACATCAGGGTTGTTCATAATGTCTTTATTTACCTTTTTGACAATAATAATGCTGCTCGCAATGATATTATCTATATATGTTTACCTTAATAATAAATAAACGCTTAATATGAAATGTAAAATTGAAATAGAATGTCCTGAAGGATATACTCCAAAGTATGATCCTGAAACACAAAAAGTAACTTTTTATAAGGAAATAAGACTTAAAGATGTTAAGACATTTGAAGATGTTCTTGATGTTATGAACATGTCTAAATCCTCTATACAAGCTATAGAAGAAAAAATTCCATCTTTTTCCCTTATAAACAAATATAAGTGTGATCTAATCTTATCAGCACTTCATTCAGTTGAAAATTATATTATTCCTAATGACTTAACAGTAGGAAATGTGTATTATCCTATTCCAAGATTCTATAAGAGAGGTCAAGAGCCAGAACATAAAGATAATATTATAGGAATGTTCCGTCTCAAGAGAACAACTTACGTTCTTGTTGGTGGCGACGCTACTTTTGGTTCTGATGCTGGGCTTGGCTATTTCTATTCTCCTGGTGGGGCTGGCTACGTCTGGTCTGATGTTGGGTTCCTTCCTTGTGCCACTCGTGAAATAGCAGAACATTTTTCTAGATATTTTGGGAGATTTATGTTTGACGCTTTATACGCTGATAGAGTATCATATACCTTTCTTAATGAATAAATAATTTATAAGAATTCCTTGCAATTGTTTACTTTTTAGTTTATGTCTCCTGTACTTTCAGTTTTCGAAAATGGGGTTGTCTCTTATTCTTTTAACTTAAGTGAGAATCAGCGTGAATATATTATGTCTTTTGTAGATTATACTGTAGAGCAATATAACGCTATTAGTGAAATCACAGGGTTAGATACAGATTATCTTTCCAAAGGTAATGTAGACTACTGGATTGAATATTAATATAATTAACTTGTAATTTTAGTTTTTTATTTTTATATTTGCAGTCTATTCTTATGCGAAGTAAAGTAATTTTATGAAAAAGAAGTTTTATGTTTTGATTTTCGATCCAAATGGTAAAGATTTTATACCCTATGATGTACTACCATATTTCAGAGACACTTATAACAGGTGTAAAAAGAGTATAAAACCTAAAAACTATGAGTCATTAAGAGATTTCATTTTAGCACAGTCTCTTTATCAGTTCTGGAGTAGATGTGAATATGAAATAATTCTACAGTCTTGGCCTAATGCAGATAAATCTAAAAAAATTGATGTACATGACCAAATAAAAATGAATATAGATGTTATTTCTTCTATTCTGTGGAAAGAATTCAATAACGACCCCAGATAAATTCTGATGTTAATAGAATAAAACAGCGTAATGACTCTTAACATGTGAATTAGTCATCTGTATGGAGTTTCTGTGGCAGTAAAAATCAGACGTGTTAAACTACGATAGTGTTTATTGGCTCCTTAGTTTATTTAGTAAAATATGGGCTTTGTAACCCCAAGAGGACGGGGCAGAACCGTCAGGAGCCTCAATTTTGATAAATATTTTTCACTCCTTAGCTTAGTTGGTAAAGCCATGCACTTTTAATGCATAGAGGCCCAGTTCGATCCTGGGAGGAGTGACTTAATATCGGAATCATGGGTTTGAGTTCCGATGAGCCAACTTAGTGCTGAAATTTATAAATTTATATTTTAGTACTTTCATAATTTTCTATAAATAGACCTATATAGAAAAGTACTGTAATCTGTTAAGACCTTAAGAATCAGACGTTAAAGAAAAAAGGTATCGAGGCTGAAGAGCCTTGCGATGGTCTAAGTGCCAAGGAGAGGTAGTCCTGTTGTCTTGGGTTAGAGAGAGCATGAATTGACATGCCAACAGTTATATTGTGAAATATAATCGCCTACGGTACACACTAAGCAATAACCTAATGGTGTGTGAAGCACTTAGGCAACGGTCTCAGAAGAGATAAAAGAATTCCGCCCTAAGGTAGCAAGATTCCATAAAGTAGGATTGGTACTATTTGTTTTTTTTTAACTAATACGTTCTTATATGAAAGAGTTATGGTATAACATTAAAAATTTTTTTAGGAATCTATGCAACTATAGAAAAATCCTATGGAATGATAAACAGTTTGATTTTGGTTATCTCCTTGAATTAGAGAAATTGAAATTACAGTTAATGATTAAAGAGTTTAAGACTCACCCACATACCGATCATACTAGTAATATTCGTTGGATGCAGATATGTATTAAACTTATTGATATCATTCAAGAAGATGACTCTGCCCTTGAATATAGTAATGTACCAAATACTGAGAAGTTTAAATTAGTTAAGTATATAAACATTAGGAATGCTTCTAGGTTTAAATTTGATAAAGCTGCCTTTGAGAGTAAAGGTCAAATATTCATAAAGGAATGTTTAAGGCAGAGAAAAGCTCTTTATTTATATTCTACTATTAGATACAACTACATATTTGAATGGTGGGACTAAATATATACTATATATTATGCATTACAATAATTTATATAAGTTACAGATAACTTATCCAAAACAATTTTCGATAAATGAATATGTTACAATTAAGATAATTAGAGAAAATGAAGTTATTCATAGTCTTAATTACAAAATTGAGATCTCTATAGAAGATGATGGGACTTGCAAGTTTTTTCTTAATCTTAAAGGCCGCTATAACTCACTGGTTTTTACTCTATTAGGCCTTAACAAGGCAGAATTCTGCTATAAACTTCTTGATATGAAGGAAGTACAAGGTGACTGGTCTGAAACAAAGTCTCTATTAGAATTAAAACACATGCTAGAAGTCTTAGAATCTCTCAATGAATTTTAGTATTGTATGAAATAAAACAATCATTCTTACTAATTTAGACTAAATGATAGGCGCTAATCCCTTATATAGGTGAACAGCTCTCAAGATATATCTAGATAAGTAAAGAACATATGGAGGAGTACCCAAGTGGTTATAAGGGGGCGCACTTGAAATGCGCTAGGACGTTTAGAAGGCGTTGCAGGGGTTCGAATCCCTTCTCCTCCGCTTTTCTAAATAACATCATGTATTGCGTCGTTGGTGTTAGTGATAGCATATTAGACTTCCAATCTAAAGGGGAGAGTTTGAATCTCTTACGACGCTCAAATTTATTATAATACGTTTTGAAAAATGGAACACAGATTAATTGTTGTGGATTTACAGCATGACTTTTGTCATCCTGATGGATCATTATATGTTAAGGGAGGAGAAACTATTATACCTAAAATTTCAGGTATTATTCCTCATTTTGATGAAACTATTTTTACAGTAGATTTCCATCCTACAAACCATTGTTCTTTTGATGTTAATGGTGGACAATGGCCTGTTCATTGTGTTGGATATACGTTAGGAGCATCTGTCCCGTTTGAGCTAATAGATCGAACCAATTCAAAGTGTGACTTTTTCCGTAAGGGTACTCTTTCTTATAGAGAAGAATATGGAGCTTTCGGAGATGCTCTAATTATAGATTCTGATGAAGACTATATAGTTGAAGGTATCAAGCACCAAGATTCAGATTATGTAGTTTGTGGTATTGCTGGAGACTATTGTGTACTCGAAACTATTAAGAACTTACTTAAACTCGTTCCAAAACAACGAGTTTTTGTGTTTATGGAGGGTATTGTTAGTATGGATGGAGGCACTAAACTCTATGATTTTATTAAAGAGAATAACTTAAAGATCTATTAAGATGATAGTTACTAGTATACTTGAAAATGATTTGTATAAGTTCTCAATGGGATACTATTATCAATGTATGTACCCAAATGCAATTGGAACTTTTATTTTCAGAGATAGAAACCAAATTAAATACTCTACATCCTTTGTAGAAGAACTCAAAAACGAATTAAAAAATCTGTCGAAGCTCTTTCTACAGAAAGCAGAGTTTAACTGGGCAGTTAAGACTATTCCATATATCCCTCAATGTTATTGGGAATGGCTACAAGGATTTCGATTTGAGCCAAATCGAATCAAGGTATGGCTTGATGATGAAAGTCATCTACATATTGAAGTAACTGATCTTATGTATCGAGTTACAATGTATGAAATACCTATATTAGCTATTGTATCGGAATTAACTCATGAGGGTACTTGGCTATTTGGGATTGACAATTTCACTTCACGACTTGATGAGAAAATTCAAATTGCAAAAGATCATAACCTATTTTTTGCAGAATTTGGAATGAGACGTCGTTATTCTGCATATGTTGAGGACTTAGTCGTTCAATATTTGTCCGAGAAATGTCCCACTTTTGTAGGAACTTCAACAGTTTCACTTGCTATGAAATATAACGTTAAACCAATTGGCACTATGGCTCACGAATTATTTATGGCAACGGCAGCTTTAACATCTCCCAAAGAAGCAAATTATATTGTCATGGAGAATTGGAGCAAAGTGTATGATGGTGACCTTGGAACAGTACTAGCTGATACCTATACTGTTGATGCCTTCCTACGTTCTTTTTCTATGAAACTAGCTAAGTTGTATGATGGTGTAAGGCATGATTCTGGAGATCCGATTGAATTTGGAGAAAAGATTATTGCTAAGTATCAATCTTATGGTATTGATCCCATGAGTAAGTGTATAGTATTTAGTGATGCTCTAGATTTTCCAAGGGCTGCAGAAATTAAAGAATACTTCAAGGGACGTATTAAAGTTACCTTTGGCATTGGAACAAATTTAACTTGTGATGTTCCTGGAGTTAAGCCTTTGAACATTGTTATGAAACTGAAGTCTTTTCAAGTTAATCCTAGACAGCCTGTATATGGGTGTGTAAAATTATCAGATAATCCTGCTAAAGCCATTGGGAATCCTGATGATATCAAGAATTATAAATATCAAATTGGAATATAAGATGGAAAAAATATATAATCAGATAATAGGGTTTCTTAAAAATTATTTTAAGAGGAATAATATTTCAGGGGCAGTAATTGGAATAAGTGGAGGAAAAGATTCAACTGTTGTAGCAAAGTTATTGGTTGATTCTATAGGAAAAGAAAATGTATTAGGTGTTTTAATGCCTAATGGGGAGCAAAAGGATATCAGTGATAGTTTAGAAGTATGTAAGTATTTAGATATTGATTATACTATTATTGATATTTCTTATAGTTATAGTCATATTTTGGATTCAATTCAATCTAACTGGGATTCAGATATTCCTAATATATACGGAGGATATTCAAAAAATGGAAGATGTCTTAAGATTTCTGATAAAGCTTTAACTAATATTGCACCTCGTATTCGCATGACAACTCTATATGCTATTGCTCAATCTTTAGGATATTTGGTAGTTGGTACTGGTAATAAATCTGAAAGATTTATTGGATGGTTTACTAAATGGGGGGATGGGGCATGTGATATTAATCCCATTGCTCACTTAACATGCACTGAAGTTGTCAAATTAGGTGATTATCTTGAACTACCTTATGAATTAGTTCATAAAGCTCCAGCGGACGGTCTCACTGGAAGGTCTGATGAGGAAAACTTTGGATTTACCTACCAAGAGTTAGATAATCTTATTGAAAAAATTGAGCAGCTAAATTTAACAGGCCGACTTAGTAGTTCTTTTACTGGTATAGAAGAAAAGATACTAGAAATTCATGATCGCTCTGTTCACAAATCTGCTCCTATAACTTTGTGTAAAAATGAGTAGGATAGGATTAATTTTCGGTTCTTTCAATCCAATTCATAATGGACACATTAAGATGGCTACTCAGGTTCTTGACAGAGGAATTGTGGACATTGTACGCTTTGTACCTGCAAAACAAAATCCATTTAAGGCACCTTACGAAGTTAGTAATGGCCATCGCCTAAAAATGCTTAAGTTAGCTACTGATGATTATCCTACTATTCAATATTCCTTAGTTGAATTTGTTGCTAAACTACCTTCTACTAGGACATATGACGTTTATCAACATCTTAAAGAGTTAGTTGGTCCTAAGAATGAGTTAATCATAATATGTGGTTCAGACACATATGAAGAAGTTTCTAGTTGGTACCGTGGGAAAGAATTATTAGAAGAACCTTTCTTGATCTTTGGTAGAAATCCTTCAGATATATCCTCTTCCTACATAAGAAACCAAATTAAATTAGGGCAAGATTTTAAAGATCTAGTTCCCGAGCCTGTTTATGAATATATAAAATCAAATAATTTATATGTTAACTCTACAGAAACTCAAAGAGCTGAAGCAAATCAATAGAGAAAACTCCATTATCTATAGGCTCCTTGCTACTATCATAGGTGAATGCGAGCAAATTTCGAAGAATCCTTCTAATAATGAGATTATTGGTGTTCTTCAAAAACTGTATAAGGATAATAATACTACTTTAATAGAATGTCCTAAAGATAGAATTGATCAGATTCAACAATTGAACGAGGAAAACAATTTTATTTCTCAGTATCTTCCTGTGCAGTTAACGGAGAATGAACTCTCTGCACTTATTGGGTCTCAGATGAGTGAAGGAAAGCGCTTACCTGATATCATGAAGTACCTAAGTACTAACTATAAGGGTCGTTATGATAGTAAAAAAGCTATTACAATAATTAATTCATTACTATAAATGATACCTCCATATACTATAATAAGACGTGAACAAGCTTTTAGGATCTATGAAACATTAAAGAGTATGGGATGTCAAGGAAATACGAATCGTCTTTTACACATGCTAGACCCTGATACCGTTTATGTTGTTATAAACGACATGGGCATACGAGGAAATTTATGTTTTTATGGAGTAGGTGAGATAGATCCTGAGATAGAACGTACTCTTGTTCCAGACATATACGAATTCTTGGAAGCAGCTGCTAAATATATGAACTGCACTGAATACTAATAGTCTAATAAATGTAACATGAAGAACTTTTCTGTAAATATAGAAGGTAAAGAACACTGGATTTCAAGGTCTTGTGCCGTTGCTATGTTTCTATTTTCTAGAGATAAGTTTGGAAACCTATATGTTCTAGCTAATAAACGTGGTAGCGGAGCTCCTGATTTTCAGGGATATTGGAATTGCCCTTGTGGTTACATAGACTACGATGAAACTGGCGAAGAAGCTGTTTGTAGAGAGGTTATGGAGGAAACAGGATATACAATTACTCCTGAAGTTCCTAAATTCGTAGAGGTTGAAACAAGTCCAAAGGCTAATAAGCAAAATATTACTCTTAGATATGCAGCTTTAGTATCTCGTGAATCACTCTTTCGAGTTAAACCTATTGGAGGTGAAGATAATGAAGTTGAAAAGGTTAAATGGATTGACATAAGAAATTTAAACGACTACGAGTGGGCATTTAGTCACGATAAGATAGTTGAAAGGGTTATATTTTTACAACGATATAAGCAAAATAACGAAAATAACTACTTTAACTAAAAGTGGTTAGTATAACCTCGATTAGAACAAGTCCCAAGTATATTTACCTGGGACTTATTTTGGAGAGTTGGGGGAGTTGGCTTAACCCATCGTCCTGCTAAGACGACGTACCTCAAAAGGGTGCCACTAGTTCGAATCTAGTACTCTCCGTTTAAAATTGTGATACAGATTTTCAAAATGAAACTAAAATAGTGTGTTATGATTCCATTCAATGTTATATTTTTTGAGTTTAACAAACAAACTCCTACCGTACATAATATAATGCCCTATCTTATAAATTGGTACAAAAGTGTATCAGCTGATTTACGTCCTAATCTAAAGGATTTCAAGTCTTGTAAAGACTGGGTTGACACTAAGCTACGAAATCAATATTGGAGCAGATGTGAGTACGAATTTATTATGGTTCATTGGCCTTATAAGGAGGACAATATCTTAGATAAAGCACACAAAATAGATATATACGAACAATGTAAAATGAATCTTGATATAATTACACAGATTTTTATCCAGAATGTATATTCAAACAGAAAAAGAAAAGCAAAGAAGTTAAACGTCTAACAAATCGCGCAATGAAATCGGCAGCAAAAAAAAATCTATCAATATCTTGGAAAAGATGTTGGAAGATAAAAAGGCGATACAAAAATGTATTCGCCAGGGAGGCTATTTGAAAAACTTGCCCACAAACATCATGTCAAATTTGTTACACCCTCATAATTTCGTATGGATAAGGAATATATATTGTGTGCAGCTATTAAACTAGTACAACCTAGAAAATTAAATTGTTATTATAACAACGATCTTAATATTTGTGAAATAGGATTTAGGCATCCTGATATATTTAGTAGGTTTGGCGATTCTGTTTCTAGAAATCCCCAGGATCAAGGTTTTTACACTTCCTTAGGTCGCTTTGTGGACAGGCAAGAAGCTCTTCATATTGCCAAAAGAGCAGGACAAATTAATAAAGACATATCTGATAGACTATACTCCGAAGATTTGTACTAGATCATATTAAAATAACTAAAGAAGTTTATACATATATGGCATATATATATAGAGCTAAAGATGGAAATCTAATGTTTTCCAAAATAAAGCCAGAAAAGATCTTTAACTTCACATTTAAGAACAATCAGATTCATCCTGAGGGTGAAGAGAGATATGATTCAACAAAAACTCTTTGGTGTAATATTAAAGTGTCCCTTAGAGAGCATTCCTTTAATAAACAAGGCTATTGTTTTATAGAAAATGAACTTGGTCAGAGGTGTTCAAAACCTATTCATAAAAGTGAATGTGTCTTTGAATACGATTATACTATGGGGTTTCCAGTTACGTTTAGATCTGAAACTATAGCTGCTTTAAAACCAATTGTTGATTTAAGTTCTCTTACAGTTGAGGATGGATTAATTGAAATATAATATGGCAACATGGGTCTATAATGGGGAAAAATACAAAACTGAGTCTGTTGACTGGAAAAATATTAATCTTAAAGAAGATTTATTAGTTTATAATCCAAAGTGGGATAAAGTGTTTGTTCTTTTAGCTCTAGGAATATATGGCAATGGAACAAAATTAAAGGCGTGTATTAAAGACATTTATACTAAGAAATATTATTGGGTTTGTGCTAAAGAATTAGAGTTAGTAATTAAAACGTAAGATGGAAATCTTGTATTGTTAGATAATATTTATATTCAATAAAATTCAATTATGAAATATATAAAAACATATTGTCCTTGCTGTGGTAGAAAAACCACTCATGTAATTTGGACAGAAGATGGATACGGGGCTTCTGGTGTGGCTAGACTCTTCACAACTTTAATATCTCTTGGAGTGTCAAATATAGTTTGCAATACATATAGTAAGTGTATTAGTTGTGGAACTACAGAAGAATTATAGAGTCAAACCCTATGTAGTTATATGAAATTTGAATATCAAGTTGAGAAATGGAACCCATCACAAGGCCTATTCATAAACTGGTTAAATAATTTTGGAATGAATGGTTGGGAGTTAGTCAACTGTGAACCTTTAGTAAAAGAAGTTGGGTGTTTATGTATTCTCAAACGTGTAATTAAATAAATGAAAACATTACTTTGGGTAGATGATGCTCGTAACCCCTTTGAGAATGACTGGTTAAATTTCAGTCCAATAGGTCGAAGTTGTAGAGTAGTATGGGCACGATCTTATCAGGAAACAATTGATTTTCTTAAAAACGAATGGCCTGATGCTATTTGTCTTGACCACGATTTAGGTGAAGAAAAAAGTGGGTATGATATAGCTAAGTATATTGTAGATGATTGTATTAACAAAGGTAAGAAACTTCCGTTATTTGCAAGTCAATCTGCAAATCCCGTAGGTAGGGAAAATATCTTGAAGCTATTACAAAATTATTATAAACAGTTATAATTACAGCCTGAAATGAGAACTTCTGAACTATATTATTGTTACAAGTGTATTTGTCCTTATACTCTTATTAGTAAAATTAAGTATCGCAATGGCAAAACTGTGTCAATCTATAAATGCCCTAAATGTGGAAAAACTAGAATTATCTAAGACAAATATATACAATTCAGAAACAAACACTGTCTTTTGGGATAAACTTTTAGGAATTCCTGAGTTCAAAGAGTTATCAAAAACACCTCAAAATGCTCTTTGGCATAAAGAAGGGGACGCTTTTACACACACATGCATGGTTACAAAATGTATGTTAAAGTATATAGAGAATTGTGATAGCTTACACTTTAAAGATACTGACTATCGAGAGATTTTAGTTTTTTCCGCGTTGCTTCATGATATTGGTAAAGCAGTTACTACTGAAAAAGGAGAAGATGGGCTTTATCACTGTAAAGACCATGCGATTAAAGGAGTTTCAATTGCTGAACGTATTTTAAACACATATATGTGTGATATTAAAGTTACTAATAAGGAAGCAATACTTTCTTTAGTAAGAAATCATATGCAGCCTCTTTATATTTTACAGAAGAAAAATAGTAAGTCAGCCATCCTTAAATTAGCAAATGATCTAAAGGGTATTGATTTTGAATCATTACTTCTGTTAAAAAAGTGTGATTGTGAAGGATCAATACCTGAAAAAGATGATCGTCATGAAGAAACTTTAAACTCTGTCCGAGAGCTATATTATGAAGTTTGTAGCTATCCAGCAGGTACTGGGGTACAACTCTGTAAATTAGAGGATTCTGATACCTGTGGTTATAAACCAGGATGTCATCCTAATGGAATTAATGCAGGATATATTGCTCATGGCTGCTTGGTTTTTCCTGTAACTGTGGGATTTAGAACCTGTTTGGGGCTTCATTTTTCAACGTCTCCTGTAGTGAAGATTATAGATAAGAATCATTTTCAGACTAGGAATTCTGTATATGAAATAGTAGAATTAGGAGATAGGGACTTCTTGAGACCCTCAGTAATTAATTTATAAAAATAAAAAATGTCAATATCCAAGTTAAGTGATGAAAAGTTCGATAAATTAATGAACTTATTGCTAACAGGTCGTATCCAATCTTATAACGACTTGTATAATGTACTCAAGGACTTAAGAAATAAAATTACCAATGAAAGTAGTATGCCCTCTAGCCCTTCAGAATTCAAGGCCTCTAGTACTTCTACTATAGATCAATTTGAGAAAATTTTGGATAAAGAACAAAGTAAGTCTGAAAACGAAAGAAAAAATCGTAATCTTATAGACTCTTTTAATGCTGAATTTCTACCTGGAAGAATAGTATTGTTGGAAATTAGGAATCAAAAACATTTTGGCTTCATACTTTCTTCTAGAACTATAGCATATATAGATACTAAAGGTCAACTTAGAGGGTACCTAACTTATCCAGATAAGTGGGTAATGGGATGTGATGATAAGTCTCCTTATAAGATTAAAAAGATTTTGGTTCCAACAACCTCTCATTACTTACTAACAGACTATGAGAAAATGCCAGTTGCATGGTCAAGTGAAAAAGAAAGAATTCCTGTTAGGAAGACTGTATCTGAAATTGAGAAGGAACTTGGATTAGATCCAGGCACCCTAGAAATTTACTAGTAGTTAAATTTTTACTAGTTTTATTTTTACTACGATTCTTATGGGCAAATTTATTAGAGATAATCAACTTGAGCAATATTCCAAATACGAGGAAAAAGTGATTCGTCCACACAAGAAAAAGAAACCAAAACGGTTTGAAGACAAGGAAGAATCCCAAAAACAAAAATAGTGAACTAACTAAATAGAATTAAAAGTGACATACAGTTTAAATGATATTTGTTTAACTCCTGCTAAAATTAGCAGAGTTGAGCATAGAGGAGACTGTAACCCATATAATGTTGATCAAATGCTTCCATTATTTACAGCTCCGATGAATTCAATAGTAGATGAAAACAACTATGAGACTTTTCTAAAAAATAAGATTAACACAATTATTCCTAGAGGAGTAGATTATGGAAAACGATTAGAGTTGTCTACTAAAACTTTTGTAGCTTTGGGATTAGATGAATTTGAATCCTTCATTTCTGACTGTCCTACTACACCTGACTCAGTTGACTGTACATACTATATTTGTGTAGATGTAGCAAATGGGCACATGAAGAGACTAATTGACCTTTGTTCTAAGGCAAAAGTAGCTTTTGGGAGCCATTTAATACTTATGGCAGGGAATATTGCAAATCCTGAAACTTATGCAGATTATGCAATTGCTGGAGTAGATTTTATACGTGTTGGAATTGGAGGCGGGAGTGTATGTTTAACTTCAGCAAACGGAGGGGTCCATTATGGAATGGGATCTCTTATTAAGCATGTGGCAGATAAAAGCTATGCAGTTCGAGAGGTAATCAGGTCATCTCTAGCAATGGGTCTATCTTGCCCTTATAGGAGTGTTCCGTTAATAGTAGCTGATGGAGGGTTTGATAACTATGATAAAATTATTAAGGCACTAGCCTTGGGGGCTGATTATGTAATGATAGGCAAGCTGTTTGCTCAGTGTGAAGAAGCTTGTGGGAAAATTTTAACTTACACTAGAACTTCTGATCAACCTTTGGACAAGGAGTTAAAGTGGTTGTTTGATTCTAAACATGAAATATACCAAGCAAAGTTTCGTCATTACTACGGAATGTCTACAAAAAAGGCTCAGGTGGAAACAGGACGCACAAAACTTAGAACCTCTGAAGGTATCAAGGTAAATGTTCCTATCCTGTATAGCTTAGAGGCGTGGTGTGAAAATTTTATTGATTATTTAAGAACTGCAATGAGCTATACAGATTCATTTAATCTTGATGAATTTAAAGAAACTGAATATACAATTATTAGTCCTTTGGAATATTTATCTTACTATAAATAATAAATTTACATTATGTTTGAAATTAATGACACTGTTAGAATTAAAGATCTAAAAACTCTTCTTAATAAGGGGTTTCTAGAAGAAAAAGAGGGTCTTGAGGGAGTCTATGTTAGCCCTAAGTTTTCCTACGTTTTATTTAAGGATTTTCAATTTTTTAATGATGTATGCTCTATTTCTGAAATAGACGAAGATGATAAGGAAATGCCTTATTTTCTGTCTATAGGTATTTGGGTTCCTGAGTTCTTAATAGAAAAACCAAAAGAAGAAAAGAAAGACGATGAGGAGGCCAAGGAGGAGGATGCTCCTGTTCTAGAGGATCCTGTTAAAGACGAATATATTAATAAATTTAATAGGAAACCGTTTGGCAAGCTTTTCATTAAACTGATTAAGTTGGATCCTAAAATTTCAGAATTTTCAGCTACCAACTTTAGTAAGCTTAAGAAACATGAACTTCAGTACATAGCTAAGCTTCTTATAAGTAATGGAAGACCAGCTCCTGAAGGAGGCATTTACAAGAAGCTTCAAAAGGATTTAGCCATGTACTGTTACACTGAAACAGTGAAATTGTAATGGTTAAGTTAAGAGTTTTTAGTCCGAATTCAAGTTGTGCTCTCCTACGTAATGTACCATTTAGAAACAGAGTATTATTACGTCTAGGGAGCACAACTCCCTTAGTTTCTAGATATAAGTATTTAGAACTAAATACTATAGAAGGTGTTAAAACCTCTGGAAATAAGATTTCTATGAAACGTGCTTTTGATGAAGCAGGCATTCTCCATAGTGAGTGGATTTGTTCTAGTAAAAGAGCTCGCATCTATGATTTTTTTAAAAAGCATAAAATTCTCATTGCGAAGCACAAGCATTCGTCTAAAGGAAAAAACATCTATTATATAGACAGCTTGGAAACATTAGAAAGTATATGTAATGATGTAAATATCCAAGATTTCGTATTTGAGAAGTATTACTTTTTTCCAAATGAGTATAGAGTACACGTTGATGTTAATCATGGGTGTTTTTATGCTTGTAAGAAGATATTAAAACCAGATGCTGAAGTACAGTGGCACAAACACGCGGATAATTCAGTATTTGCTTTAATAAGGGAAGACTTTAAAGTTCCTGCATGTTGGGAAAAAATGATCAATGATTGTATTAAAGCATTAAAACAAATGAAGTTGACAATTGCCTGTTTTGATGTGCTATGTAGTGATGACAACTATATCATTGTTGAAAGTAATACTGCCCCCTCCCTAGCTTCCTATGGTATTACTTATTATAGTAACCATTTAAAGAAATATTATGATACTAAACTTTAAACTAAAATCCTATAGATGTAGATACAAAGACGGACCTAAATCAATTGGTGGAGTTTGTTTTAGTTCTGGCTGTGGTAACGATCTCTATGAAGAAAGGAACCGTCTATATGCAAACGTTACCATTAGATGGACTAAAGGGAACGAAGAGTTGAATTATTGTTTTCTAGATACAGAGACTATGATTAAGTATTTCATAGATCTTTCTGTGCTATTAGGATTTAAACTTCTATCTTTTAATAGTAATAGTGATTGCTATAAGTTACAAATACGTATAATTCCAAACAGAAGGTATTTTATCTATGTATCTACATTTATACGTTATGTATATGAGTTTCCATTCTCTTTACTTACATATTGTGCCTTGCATAACATAAAAAGTTTTCCAGGGTTAAATTCTATTCAGATTATACAGTTATATATTGCGCTTTTCTACAGTAAAGCGGGGGCATTGTGCCACTGCCATGGAAAAGCTAATTATGCCTATACTAATATGAATAGCAAGCTAATGTTTAGCCTAAACAGAAAGGATTTTAATAACTCATCATACCTAACTTTTGTTCATACTGATCATTCAGGATTAATTCAATTGTTTAATATTCTTAATACTAAGAACCTCCCACAAATTGCTGATGGGATTAATAATCTAGCAAATAAATACTATGTCGAAAATGAAGAAAGTATACGTCGTTGGTAGTCAGAAGTGGTATTCTAGATTTATAGATAATCACATCTTAGTTGATAATATTGAGGATGCTCAGATAGTTATTTTTACAGGTGGAGAAGATGTCGATCCTTCCTTATATGGATGTAAAAGACATCCTAGTACACATTCAGATCTTAGTCGAGATCTTGCAGAAGGGAAGGAATTTGAAAAGATTCGACCTGATCAACTAGCTGTGGGGATCTGCAGAGGGTTAAATTGAGGCTCTCTTTAAACAGGGTGAATTGCTGGGACGCTGAAATGCCAATCAGCAGCTAAGCTTAGATAGAAATATCTTTGAAAGTTCAACGACTAGAAGTCAAGACTAAGTTTAGGAGAAAATTCTCCAAATACGTCGGTAATACTTCCAAGAGTGCCCTGAGTTTCATAATATTATGAAACTAAGATATAGTCTGAACTATAGAGAATAATAATCTATAGAAGTATAGGATAAAGAGCCTATACGGTAACAAAATGCGCAATTTTTGTGTGTTATGAATGGTGGTATGCTAGTACAAAATGTTATGAATCACGCTCTTTTTCATACTCATGGTATTTATGAAATGAGCACCAACAAGGAGTATCAGATAACTAGTACTCATCATCAAATGCAGTACCCATTTGAAATTAACTCAACGGAATGGGATTGTCTTTTCGTTTCATCTCCCTCTGGAAGACTTTCTTTGATTTACGAGGGAGATAAGATTTCTGAAATTCCTTATGAACCTGAAATAGTTTTATATCACAGGGAAAACTTTCCGAAGTGCTTAGCTATTCAAGGTCATCCCGAACAGATGAGGGAAGGTTCTCCTATAGTTGTAAGAATAAACGAAATTATAAACGAATTGGTTAAAGATGAAGATTAGTAATGTTACACTTGGAGCAGATCCAGAACTCTTTATTATAAATACTAAAACAGGGCTTCCTGTTTCTGCTATTGGAATAATTCCTGGAAAGAAGGGCAATCCATATACAGAAGGAATGCCCAAGGGATTTGGAGTTGAGTTAGATTGTATCCTTGGAGAATTTAACATTCCCCCCTGTAGTTCTAAGTCAGAATTTGTAGAATCCATAAAGTATATGAAAAACTGGATTCGAGACTTCATTAAGAACATCAATGAGGACTTAGACATTAGTTGTGCATCCTCTATGATGATACCTGAAACTGAATTACAGGATCCAGAAGCTCACATCTTGGGATGTGATCCCTCATTTAATGCCTATTCAATGGACATGATGCCAAGACCCAACAAATATCCTGATAATGTTAGAAACGGAGCGTTCCACATTCATATTGGCACTCAATGTTCCGATCCTGATGTTGTGTGTAAGATAACTCGGTTCTTTGATCTGTGTTGTGGGGTTCCTTCAATACTTTATGACAGGGATACCTTAAGAAGACGGTGTTATGGACAAGCAGGAGATTTCAGATTTCAAAAATGGGGCCAAGAGTGTCGCTGCCTTGGAGGGTATATGCTTAATGATCAGTTTCTGGAGCAAATCTACAATGGAACTATGTTAGCTATTGAAATGTTCAATGAGGGATTGCCTCTACCTGAAGGAGACCTAGTTCAAAAATGTATTAATACTTCCAACGAAGTCCTTGCAAAACATCTAATTAAACTATATGATATATGTGTGGAATAGCAGGAATAATTTCTACAGAGAAAACTAAATTTGATCTAAATCACTTTAATATCTTAGGAACTCTAAATGACGAACGAGGAGGGGATAGTTGCGGGGTCTTTATTGATGGAATCTCAAACTACGGAATAAAGGAAACTGCGATGTTTAGGATGTTTACATCCAATGTTGAGTATCCTAAAAAAGCCTCAATTGCGTTGGTACATTGCCGAAAAGCTTCTCCTGGATACCCAGTAAATCTAGCACAGGCACAGCCAGTAGTAATTAGTCAAGATGGTAATGTTGAATTTGTGCTTATGCATAATGGTACCATTACCAATATTAATTCTCTAGCTCTCAAATATATTCCAGATGTAAATATTAAGGGTCTCTCAGATTCCCAGATTTTAGCTCAGATTATCTATGAACATGGATATGATGTTCTAAAAGAATATAGTGGTTGTGCAGTAATAGTTACTGTTGACTATAGAGCTAAAACTCCTTCAGTACTAATTTTTAAAGGTAGTTCTTGCTACAACGAAAACAATAGTAACTCTGAAAGACCTTTATATCATATGTATTATCAGGGCAAGCTTTATTTCTCTTCAATGTACTGTTCCTTACGTTGTATTAGTCATGACAGTACCATTTACTCCTTTCCTACTAACAAACTGTGTAAGGTTTCAGGTGATGGAATAACTTGTATTAAAGTATTTGATAGATCAACTTTAACTAAGTCTCCTGGACTTTTGTATTCTCAGGATTACAGAACGACTAACTATTCTTGGTCAAAAAACCATTATAATTATAATAGTAGTATCTATTATGACAGTAATAAGGGACTTTATGTTGTAGATAATAAAAATGCACATGGAATCCTTAGAGTTTATCCATCTGGATATCTACATCAGGATAACTATAGTGCCTTTTATACCTATGAACTTCCATTCTTCAATGGTCGTCTTCTTTATAATAAAGAATGCTATAAGTTTCTAGAATCCTTAACAGATCTATTTGAAGATGATGTGCTATATATCACAGCTCCTGAAGTAGTAGATTATTTCTCATATAATCCTAGGACTATTGGGGGTAAACTATATTCTGTTGGTGAGGATTTCAAATACTCCAAGTATAATGAGGGTAAATATGTAACATTGTTTTTAGATGGCAAGAGGGTTCAAGTATATAATGGTAATCCAGTTTTAGAGTTTATCTACCCTAAAGATGCAATTGAAGACTATTTAACGGCTTCTAAGAATATAGTTTTCAATTTTGATGAACTAGAGAGTCAGGTGATAAGAGTTATAAGTAATAAACTTGTTGATAATGATAGTATTCAATAATATAAACAAGAGATGGGAACCAAAAAGGGACACTCTCATTAAGGGGATAGTATATATAAATGATACTTATGTAGAATTTGGATATTTTGAGCTTCTTCCGTCTAATGTTCCGTTGCTTTATAACGATAGACTCTACTATGTACAACAAGTAGATTGTATTCGTCGGCCTATTTATTGGAGCAATAGTCAAGGATGTTATGTGTTAGATAAGAACCTTGGAGATAACACTAAGTTAACTTCAAAGTATATTTTTAACTACCCTATTAAACGTAGTTATAACTTTTCTAAACTAAACCTTAAACAAAGAGGAGTTCTCACTAAACCTGACTCAGATTATGAATCTATAAAACAGTTTACTCTTGGCCTTGAGTATGAAACTTCTTCAGGAAATATCCCATGGCTTACACTTCAGAGTGTTAATCTAGTTCCTCTATATGATGGTTCAATTACTGGGCATGAATATGTAACTTTTCCTCTAGTCTATGAGGAGTTTTCCATAATCAGAAATCATTTAAACGTCCTTAAGTATTATACTGATTTTGATAAAAATTGCTCACTACATGTACACTTTGGAAATTTTCCAATACATCAAGAGACTATAGAAAGGTTAGTTAAATTCTGGAGACACTTTCAGTGGGATTTAGCGAAGTATCTTCCTTACTGGAGTTATGCTGTAGAAAACTACAAAAGTAATGGAAAAGCTTATAATAAGCCACTACTTATAAGTAGTTTAGTGTCTTTCTATGAAAAGTATACTGGAAATAAGTTTGAGGACAATGATAGTTTTTATCTTCCGAATACATATGATGCTAATGAAATTAGGAAGTGGGAAGTTCATGGCAGATACTACAATATGAACATTATGCATCTTATATCAGGAAAAGAGCATAAAACAGTTGAATTCCGATTTCTAAGTCCTACTACTAATTATGACGAGATTAAGTGGTATATACTTGTTCTAGGAGCATTCTTAAGATACGTGATAGAATCTAACGCTAAAACTTATAAAGGCATTTCAGTACAAAAGGTTATTACTTATGTGTTTCCTAAAGACCTATCTGACAAACTCTTGTTAGAAGGTAAAAAACTGTATAACCTACATAAGATACAAATCAATTCTAAGGATTTTAGTGGTACTAACAGATATCTCAAGGATTTATATCTTTACAGATTTTGTAATTTCAAACTGTAAATATTAACAAGAATTGTTTGTAATTAACAGATTTTTTATTATCTTTGCTGTATAACTAAAGATAGTAATTTTTTGCGAGCTTGGTGTAATGGTAGCACAGCGGTCTTCGATTGGAGCACGTTTAGCGTGAAAATTATGGCAAATTCGGTAAAAGTGAAATAAGAGTGTAAATACTGCGAATCAGCTTTCTAAGAAAGTCTAAGGTCCTGAAATATGGATAGCTGATAATACCGAGCTAAATTAAAAGATTAGTTGATTGTATAGAAAATGTACAAGAAGGGCGATCATGTTTCTAGATACTAATGATCGATAAAGGCGAAGTAAACTTTCAATGGTATCCCTGTTACTTCCAGACTTAAATCTTTTATAAATGTGTAGAGACTAAATGCCATACTTGTTTAACAAGCTGATATAGTCCAGACCACGTCGAAAATTATTAATTGTAGTATGAACAGTTAAATAATTTTTCGTAGTGAAAACTATAGTGGTAAGCAAAACCGTAAATACTGGCCTCCAAACCCAGTGGTCTCTGTTCGAGTCGGGGAGCTCGTGCTAATTTATTGATAATCAATTATTTATAAAAATAGGCATTGGGAAACTAATGCCTTTTTTTAATATTCTTCATTGAAAATGATGATTAACAGATTACTTAGAGATTATAGATTTATATTCCCTAAAAGTGCTAATCCAGAGTATTTAAAGACACTAATTAGTCTGGGGTCCATCCCTATAGTTATGAAAATTACAAAGGATGGATATAAACCTGTTATTTTTGATGAGTCTTATTGGAATAAGATACATTTAGGTATGGACTCAGGATTATTTGATTACGATATCTGTAACTTATCTGATATTAAGCACATATTAAGTTCTCTCTCATCAGCATTTAACAACTTAGTAATTTCTTTACACGACTTGCCTGCCCCAGGAGTAGAAATAATAATAAAATATTATGTTACTGAACAAGGCATTATTAGATAATAACTTCGTGATTCCTCGAACTACTAACCCTAAGGTATTAAGGTATCTAATGGACATGGGGTTACGTCCAATAGTTATATTAAAACCTCTCTCCCAACCGAAAATTTATAGTTATTGGGGTAATATGGATTTCTATTTTCTTTTATATGATGATATTATGAATCTTCCGAAACCTTATACAGATATTCGTCCCCTCAATGTTACAGAAATTAAAAGTTTATTTTCTAGTTTAAAACTCAGTGCAGAGATAGCATGTGCTCTTAGGTATCCCTTAGAATACATTATAGGCACATATTTAATTAAAGGAATAACAGTATCAAGAGACAGCCTATGAAGAAGATTATAATAAGAATTTTAAGTTATGCAATACCAGCTCTAATCATCTGATGTATGTGACACAGAATAAATGACCTAAGCTCAGATTTAGACAATGCCATAAATAATGAAAAAGCTTATGCTATAGAAAATACTGCTTTAAAAGTAAGCAACAGAGTATTTAAATTAACTGTAGATCAGCTAGACTACTATAGTGATTCTCTTATGTTGGCTATGAAAAAAGTAGCTAATGATAACGGAATTAAGGATAAAAAGATTAAAGCTTTACAGTATCAGCTAGAACATTATTCTAAAAGAGACACAATTATTCTTAGAGATACTATATTTAGGGATCCTCACTTTGTCTTAGACACATGTATTATAGACCGCTGGAATAAAAGTTGTTTACATATGCAGTATCCCAGCATTATTACATTACAAAATGAGTATGAAAATGAAAAGTATGTCACGTTAAGTTCCCACAAAGAGCCTATCAAGCCACGCAAGTGATTTTTACCTAGATGATTTACCAAAAAGCAGATAGTGGTAGAAGTTTTAGTAGTTGATGAAAATCCTTATGTTAAAACAAAACAACAAAGGTTTGTTCAGATTATAGAATAGTATGAGTTATTTTCATATGTAAATACAATCAAATGATATGCAAATAGTAATTAATTCAAAGTACGAAATAGGGCAGCAAGTGTATCTTTGTAATACAAAGCTAAAATTCAAAAAAGGAGAATTTGTAAACATAAGTGTTCCTAACCTGAATCCTTTTACTATAACTTCTATTAGGATTCATCAGCATCCTCATACTCAAAGTATCTATTACCGTTTAGATGGATTACAAAGATCTATTAGAGAAGATCAGGTTTTTGAATCTATTGAAGCCGCTAAACAATTTTGTCATGAGCAGTAATTTTGACTATCAGTCTTTTTTAAAAACAGGAAAGCTGAAGGAAAAAGAATTTGCAGATTTATTAGCTCTTAACGAGGGTGGAACCGTTACATATTCAGACTATAATACTGATACTAGAGATCATATAGACATTTTCTGAACTAAAAATGACAAAACTGTTTCATTTGATGTTAAGGGTTTAAAAAAAAATAATAGATCTGATGATACTATTGATAGTGATATACACTGAATAGAAATTGCTAATGTAAAAGGGGATCTAGGATGACTGTATGGAAAAGCAGATTATATAGCTTTTGAAGCATTAGAAAATTGGATGATTGTAAGAAGAGTTGATATTATCGACCTTGTTAATCTTAAAGTAATAAACAAGTCAATATCTAAAAGTAAAGACTTTTATACTCTTTACCAAAGATATGGCAGACAAGACATTATTGTTAAGGTTCCAACTAGTGATCTGCGCAAAATTGCTAAAAAAGTTTTCAAAAAGATTACAAATGAAAAAGATCTGTAACTAAGAAAATCTTCAAATGATTGATTTTATTTTTGATGGAACTATTAGTGTAGACACAAATGACAAAGAAACATTTATCAAAGATTTTAATGAGTTTTTGAGATCCAAAAAGGCCTCTCTTAGAGGATCTATAAGGACCATTGAATTTGAGAATGCTGAAATTGTTAATGATTAAAATTTACACTGATGGTAGTTATAAACCTACAACAGGGCAAGGAGGTTATGCATCTGTTATTACAGAAAACAATGTGATAGTTAAAATTTTACATCAAGGTTACACACATACTACTAACAATAGAGCAGAATTAATGGGAGTTTTATACTCTCTTGAATATTTCAAGGAACCTAAAGAATTAGAAATATATTCAGATTCTAGTTATATTGTTAATAGTATAAACAATGGTCATGTAGAAAAATGAATTTCTGAACAAGATGGATCGAAGAAGAACATGGATCTTTGATGCCGCATAAATAAACTGTTACACTTTCACAATGTTAAGTTCTTCTGAATTAAAGGACATAACAATAATAAATTTAACGAACTCGCTGATTGTTATGCTAACATTTCAGCCACTGTAATTAATCCAAAAGAAGATGTTAAGCTTAAAACTAAAGAAACTTGGAAACCATTGGTACCCTAGTATTAATCATGATTTGGGATTTATTCCTAGCTTTGATGAAAAAATCGATAGGTATCTTAGCATTATAGATATTGCTAACCTAGAAGAAATCACTGTAGAGTTTGAAGAACTTGGAGTGATCTTTGGAGGAATCAATATTCTTTATTTTGATGAATCAGACATAGTTAGGTATCTTACAACATCTGATTGTTTTGATTTACGATTCACTATCAACAATCATGAGTTCAAAATTTCTTCAGATCTATATTGGCTCTTAGAATTTCATTTTAATTTTAACTTTCACAAGACCAGTTATAGAATTCATATTTACTAGATAGCAGAAATGCTTTAGTTTTTTAATATTTTAGTTATGATAATTAAGGGAAAGCAAGATCCAGTTCAAAAACCTGCAAATGATGATATAGCTCTTGACGTTAAACGTAGAGAATGTACTTTAAGTGATACTATGCAAAAATTAATGCTGAGGCAACTTGCTTCAGAAATGTATAATCATAACCTTTATCGTTCTTTTGCAAATTATTATGGGGTTCGAGGTTTATCCTTATTGGAGGAGTATTATAATCGGCGCGCAGAAGAAGAAATGAATCACCACAGATGGGTATTAAAATACTTATCAGAGACGGACACCGAATATATATATCCAGATATTCCGAAAATTACGGAGAAATGGGACACTCTTGAAAAACCTTTTGATATTACGGTGGATGCTGAGATCGAAACAACTCAAAAAATCCAAGAAATGTTAGATCTAGCACTAGACGAGGGAGACTATTTCACGTGGAATTTCATTATGGGCCATGATTCTGAAAATGGTAAGTTACTTGAAGAACAACGTGAAGAAGAAAATACCTCTAGAACTGTTAGGGATATTGCTTACACTAATGGTAGCTGGTTAAGAAAAGAAAAGTCAATACTTGACTTTTATAATAGAGTTGTTAATGATTAACAAATAACATTTTAGAATGCTAATTCAACTTCCTGATACTATTAAAGACTTATACACAGTTGGGGATGTACATAGCGGGTGGAATGTAGTTCTTTATCAACTTAGATATCATAAAATCAAGAACTCTGTCTTTATATTCTGCGGGGATGTAGGAATTGGGTTTGAAAGTTTCAAGCATTATACAGATCATGTAATTCCAGAATTACATAAGGTGCTCAAGAAGTACAATGATATTTTCATTTGGTTTGCGGGGAATCATAAATTGTTCAAAGATTGTTAAAATAATACATACTTTACAAGATACTCTAGTTCATACATTAGGATTATCTAATACTAAACTTAATTTTAGTAAAGCTAAAGAGACTAAACATGTATGTACTTTAGAGTATTCTGGTAGAAAAAATATAGAAAAATTCTATAATTATATGTACAATAACGCTACTATTTTTTCTAGTAAAAAGAAGGCAATTTTTGAAGAAATAATTTGTGCTATTAATGAGAAATCATTAATCGAAACAGGGTTAATTGCTGGGACGCCTGAGACGGTAATCAGCAGCCAAGCCTCGATAGAGGAAGGTTCATCGACTATTCCTGGAATGGAAGTAGAATCAAGTGATTCGAAATGCCCTGCTCTTAACAGGTAATGCTGAAGATGAAGATATAGTCAGTTCTCATATTAAATCAAGTATGAGCTATACGGGTATAGACTAACGACCTATACTAAACAAAAAGGACGACCCCAAGTACTTTGAAAATCAACTAATTAACACCAATTATGTAAAGTGCATTCCAACTTATAGTGTTATTAATGTCTTAGGTAAAAATATACTCAATATCTCTGGAGGAATATCTATTGATAGAGTATTTCGAAAAAACAGGGACTCTATTCGACTAGTAGATTACATGAAATGGCACAATTGTGACTATCAGACAGCAAAACAAAAGTGTCCCTTGTCATACTGGGAAGATGAACCTGTTGTGTATAAGCCAAAAGTAACAGAACATATTGATATTATATGTAGTCACTCTGCTCCGTCTTTCTGCTACCCAACGGATAAAGGAGAAATTGTTGAGAAGTTTGCTGAATATGACTCTACTTTACTAGAAGATATAAGGAATGAAAGACTCACCTTAGATAAGGTCTATGAAGACTATAAGGATGATGTAACTCACTGGTATTATGGGCATTTCCATAAAAGTCAGATGCAAACTATAAACAAAACTCAATTTAAGTTACTTGGTATTGGAGAGATTTGTAGGCATTATGTTGATGAACAGTACCTTTAATTTAAATCTGAAAAACTTATCTCACTTTTAATATGAATAACATAACAATATACTGTAAAGTACTAGTTATTCAGGAAGGACTATATTCTGAAATAGTAGTTGAAGATTTAAATCGAGAGCTTACTGATGATTTGAAGTATGTAACTGTTGTTAAACTACCAAACTGAGATATACCGATACCTAATGTTGGAGATGTAGGATATCTTCAATTCCAGTATGTTGAAGGTGGAATAACTAAATGATTTAACAAAAATTTAAAAGATTTTGAAATTTATAATTATACTAATAATTATTTTATAAATTTCTTTAAACAAAAAGATGTATGTAAACAAGACAAATTTGATTTTGAATAGTATGTACACAGAATTCGGTGAAAAATTACAGAATGCGATGGATTCAATTGAATCTCTTACATGGAAAGACAAAAATGGAAATGATATTAAGCTAATGCAGGCTTCTTCAGAGGATATTCAAAAGTGATATAAACATTGCTTTGAAATGCTTTATAATCCTAATCCATGGTCTCCAGGAAAGTATGTTGTTAGAGATAACATACATAAGACATGAGATTCATGTAATACAGAATTATTTGTTAGATATCTTTTGCATGAATGTGATACCGAAATAAAAACGAAGAATGATATCCTATGCCATATTAACAACCAGAGAGAAAATAGTGAAGAAAACATTCTTGACAAGTCTATTTCTATACTGTTTAATGGTTTAGATCCAATATTTGAGAAAATAACTGTTAGTCGTCTTATGGATGCCTGTTTTGATAAACTTGGTATCTTAAATAGAAAGATGATAACTGATAAGTTTATTCTGTCTCAAGGAATATGGCTTACTGATGAAGAAAAAGTAGAGTTAACAGAAATGAATGAAAGTGGAAAACCTAGAAATAGGATGGAAGTAATAAAGGAAAGGTTGTGTTTAAGTCCTGATATTAAATTAAGAGTTAGTCCTACTGGCTTATCATTTTCAGAATTTCGTTCCCTTGTTCAACTGAGTCCTCTTCCTAAAATTTCTCTTTTATCTACCACAGCCCTCAAGACACTTAGAGATAAGGTACTTTTGCTATTAGATAATGATTTAAACTATCATATTGATAAGTGGAGTACTCTTATAAACAATATTCGACGAGTGGCTGAAGCTAGAAACATATCATTATCAGATTCAAAGGCATAGGAATAAAATAAGTGGTTTATTTGTATTGTTGATGAATAGAGATGATCGACAGAAGCTAAGTGTTAAACGATGAATTGATTCAGGAGGGCATGGCACTATTCAGGCTACCACAGGGTTTGGTAATCAGTAAAAATAATTGCCGTTCTTCTAAGGAACTAGAAGAATTATTAGCGAGTGAAGTCGGTGAAGGCTGAGATGCTAATACCGAGCTAACTAAAGAATTTAAAAAATCTTTAGTAGTGTAACGCATAGAGGATGAACCTAGAAATAGAATATAATTCCTCCACGAGCATTCGCCAACCAGAACGGTTGAAAATATATGCTGAGCTTATATAAAATGAAATATAAGAATTTAAAGGTAAAAAACTTTAGAGATAACAAAACTGAAGACCCATGTAGCTATAATACTTATACAGTCGATGTATAAGAGAAATCCTAATCTAGTAGTGTTGATAGGAGTTCCAACAGATGTTCTTAAAGAACAGTGAAATAGGGAATTAGCTAAAAATCAGCTCTTTTCAGTTTGTAAAGTTGAGATATTTAATACTATTGTTAAGAATGAGTATTTAGTTGATCTATTGATATTAGATGAGGTTCATGGTTGTGCATCTCCTGGCAATCTATATATATTCGACTGCGTTAAATACAAATACATATTGGGGCTAACAGCAACATGAGAGCGTTTAGATCATGCTGAACAGAGATTAGAACAATATTGTCCTGTTTGTGATCAAATAAGTCTAGAAGATGCTCTCAAGAACAATTGAGTATCTTGTTATCGTAAGTATCAAGTACTTATAGACGTAGATATGACACAGTATTGAGAATATAATTCTAAATTCCAACAGTTATTTGCCTTCTTTAATCATGATTTTAAGCTTATAATGGAATTAGTGAGAAATCCGAATAAAGCGAAGGTGTGGGCAAAAAAGAATGGAAAATTAGAAGGAGCTGTTAGAGGATATTGTGCTCAGTTTATGAAATATCTACGAGCAAGGAAATCTTTTGTTATGTCTCATCCTAAAAAATTTGAAATAGCAAATAAGATTCTTGATGCACGTCCTAATAATAAGTGTATTTTATTTACAGCTTCTGTTAAGGATGCAGAACTCTTTAAGAAAAGAGGGTTAATATGTCATAGTCAACGTAAGAAAAAGGAAAATAAAGCAGTTATAGAAGAATTTAACCAAATGTCTAATGGCCTGATAGTTAGTCCGATGGCACTTCGAACTGGTGTTGATATAAAAGGTTTGTCTTTAGGAATATCTTGTAGTTGTAATTCTTCTCAGCTTCTTAGCTACCAAGAGTTAGGACGTGTAATTAGGCTTGAAGATGGAAAAGTAGCTGAATTTTTTACTTTAGTAATACGTGGAAGTATAGAACAGACTTGATATAATAACGCCAATAGAAATCAATCTTATATAACAATAGACGAAACCCAATTAGACATAGTTCTTAACAATGGGGAACTTTCTACTAGACCTAAAAAAGGTCCTGTAGATTTAGAACATAGATTTTAAGTAAATAGATCTAACGTAATACGTTTGTTTATTTTTATCGTATTATATGGAGTTAGATACGATTCTTAATATTATGACCAAATATCGGTTAACTGCTGAAGAGGTTCTTTTAATATATTTAACATTTATTTCTCAAACTGAGAATGGGAATCCTGAGGAACACCGAGTTTATTTTAGAAAATGATATGAGGGAGGAGGAAAAGAACGTCTAAGGACTCTATTTGACTCTCTAAAATCAAAGGGTATAATCAAAAAGAATTATAACCCTAGTGTATATGATCCAGATGAGATAGAGTTTAACCAAAACTTCCTCAAGCAATACTTTAAGTTAACTGGGGAATTAGGTAGAGAACTCATGAATGCCTATCCTACTACATTATACATTAATGGGAAGGCTGTAAGTCTTAAAAACATATCTAAGAAGTTTATGGACTTACAGGAGTTCTACTTTTGATATGCTTCTACTATTGGACATAGTATCAGTAAACATCGTGAGGTTATGAATATACTTGAATGAGCAAAGATGAATGACCTTATTCATATTCCTATTATTGAATTTGTTGCCTCTTGCAAGTGGAATGAATTCAAAGAAATGAAGGACAAAGGTGTACAAGGTCAAGGAAGTACTTATGATGTTTACAGAGCAGTCTAATGGGTCTAGTTGGAGAATTATACTCTAAAATAGAAGAAGGTAGAGAAGGTAAGAATATAGGCCTAAAAACAGGACTACCAAAACTTGATTTTTATACTGGAGGATTTAGAAAAGGAGTCTATAAGCTAATATTTAGTAAAAGTAGTGTTGGTAAAAGTTCTTTTGTAATATATACTGATATATATCGTATATTAAAAGACTATCCAGATAAAGACATTATTATAGTTTATTTTTCTCTAGAACTTAGTGCAAATACCTTACTAGCTAAACTACTAAGTTTATATTTGTATGAAACTTATGGTGTTGAAGTAACCTACATGCAGCTAATGTCACTTACTAGTAAATTACCTGATGAAATTCATCAGTATGTAGTAAAGGCTAGAGAATGGTTAGAGTCTATAAGTAAAAAGTTTATCATCTATGATAAACAACTTTCTGCAGATTCTTTCTATGCTGAAATGATGGAACTTCATAAACACTTGGGAACATTTCAAAAAAGTTCTGATGGGAAAAGAACTATATATACTCCAAACAATCCCGAACAAATAGTTAATATTGTTATTGACCATTTACTCTTAGTAAGCCCACAAAAAGGAAGAAGTAAAAAGGAGGAAATGGATCTTATATCAACATATTGCGTTAGATTCAGGGAACTATGTCAAACTAGTTTTGATATTATAATGCAAGAAAACAGAAACAGCACTACAATGGATAGAAGAAAGGCAGGTATGGAGGAACCAACTGCTGATGAAGTTCAACAGTCGGGAGAGCCTTTACAAGCTGCTGACATCTGTATTGCATTATTTAGTCCGTTTAAGACCCAGTTAAAAAGCTATAGAAACTACAAGATAGTCGATAGTGAAGAAGGATATGGCTTACAAGATATTTGTAGATCTATTATTATCCTGAAGAATAGATATGGTGTATCTAATAGAATTATTATGTCTGCCTTTAAGGGTAGTATTGGCATGTTCTATCCTCTTCCTAAACCTGACGAAGTAGTCTATGAGGATTATCTCTCCTGAAGAGAAAAAGAAGTAAAAGATGTAAATGAAAAAGATACAGCTGTAAAAGATACAGTAGCAAAAGATAGCAAAGTTAAAATAAAATATTCATTCTAAGATGGCTATCGAATTACCAAAAAATAAAATTCCTGCAGAAACTCAAGATCCTAGACGTTTAATTATATTCTCTAAGCCCAAGATGGGTAAAAGCACAGCTCTAGCAAACCTTCCTAACTGTTTATGTGTTGATCTAGAAGGAGGAGGATATGACTATATAGATGCAGTAAAGATTAAAATAGGCTCTGTAAAAGAGTTAAAAGAGCTTTGCATTGCAATTAAAGAAGCAGGATGCCCATATCAATTTATAGCCTTAGATACTATAACAGTATTAGAGGAAATGGTTAAACCATTAGCTTTAAAATTGTATTTAGACACTCCTGCTGGTAGTAAGTTTACTGGGGATGATATTATTGATGCTCCAATGGGAGCGGGTTTGTAAAATAGCTCATTTTTGGTTAATTGACGGGAAACTCCTTAGAGCTCTTTCTACTAAGTATAGATAGTAATATACTATATGGCTGAATTAATTACTCAGGTAAAGTAAAAAAGAAAGAGATTGGACAATCCGCAGCTAAGACACGCTTTAGCGTGTAAAGTTCATCGACTATCCCGCGAGGGAGTACATTAATGTATTTCGTGAATACAAATATCCGATATACATTATTTGGAAATGCCAAAATTATTTATTAATTTTGCATTATTAATTAATAAATATATTAAAATAATGCAAAAATTTACATCTGATTTTACAAAATATAAAAATACCTGAGGAATATACTGCATTATTAATCTAATTAATAATAAAAAGTATATTGGAAGTGCTGTTAATCTTCATGAAAGAATTACACAGCATTATAAAGAATTAAATAAACAGATTCATTTTAATATACATTTACAACGCAGTTGATTAAAGTATGGGGAAGATAACTTTGCTGTAGATGTATTAGAAACTTTTGAAAATATAGAGTATAAAACTTTATTGGAAATTGAAAATAAATATATAAAAGAATATAATACAATTGATGAAAATACTGGTTTTAATAAAAGATTAAACGATAGTTTTCCTATTCTATCGGAAAAGTCCATAGAAATTCGTAAGCAAAAACATGATTTAACAAAAATTAAAATTATGTTGTTTGATATGAATACTGGAGACTTTTTTAAAGAGTTTAATTCTGTTACAGAAACCGCAGCATTTTTAAATGATCAAACTACTAATGTATCAAAAGCCAAAAATGTACTTACTAGAACAGTAAAAGGTTATGTAGTGATTTCTTCTGATAACTATGATAGTAATATTATATATAAAAAACAAAAAATTACTAGATCGGAGGAGGCTAAAGAAAAAATGCGCAAAAATTGTACAAAAAATATTTCTGTTTATGTATATAATTCTAATGGAGATATGATATTAGAATTTGTTTCAAATTCTGAAGCTTCTAGATATTATGGATTTAAAAAAGATTCTTTATCTCATCTATTAAAACGCAAACATCAAGTTATCATAAATGACCTATTATTTACACATACTAAAATTACTGAAAATTTTACAAGTATGTGAAATAAAACTTGGATTTACAAACCTGGTGTTGCCAGAAATCAGTTTAATTAATAAATAAAAGATATAGTCAATTCCCTTTAAATATCTCGAAAGAGAGGGTATAAAAGTATCAATATATAAGAAAAGCTATGGAGATGTGTATAGACATGGTAGCAAAGTGTGCTCCTAATATTATTCTTGTTTGTCACTCTAAAGACACAGCAATTGGAGTGACAGATCTTACAACTCGTCAAATTGATTTGTTAGGCAAAAGTGGTCGTATTCTAGCTTCTAAGTCAGACGGAATAGGGTTCCTTAGCAGAAGTGAGAAGTCTGATACTATATTGTCATTTAACACTAATGATACATCAATTGAAGCAGGAGCAAGACCAGCACATTTACGTAATAAGGAGATAGTTCTGGGAGAAATGCAGGATGATGGTAGTATTTTGTATCACTGGGATCGTATTTATCCGTCTTTAGCTAAGAAGTAAAATTTATGCTTAGAGTATCTTTTGATTTTGATGTAACTTCTGAAATAGTTACTAACGTTAAAGTAGTAGATATACCTTCTAAGTATGACACTATAAGTATTCCAGTTGTCGAACTAGGAAATAACAAATTAATTGTTTCTCCTAAAGCGATTAGCTTAATGTCTGTTAACTACGGAGACAGAATTGCTGTCAATTATATGCAGGAATCTAACGAACTAACATTTCCTGTTATTGGCAAAGCTGAAGTATTCGCTGATCCTGCAGCTGGAAGCAAACTATCAAAAATTAATACAATTTCTTTTAAAGGAATTCAAAGGACAATGTTAGCAAGATATGGACAATTATTTAAAATCGGGGAGTATAAACCAGGTATGTTTAAAATGACTCCTATAAATGAGTCTGATCTTGCTCAAACTGATCCTAACTTAATTGATGAAACTAACGATTTAAACTTAATTTAATTTATAATATATGAGTATGTTTAGTATGGGAGGCGTCAAGGACGCCAGAGTAGTATCTAATAAATTTCTTCGTGCTGGAATTCACAATGTAATTTTTAAGGGGATTGATAAAGCTGAAGGCTTTAATGCGATCGAACTTCGTTTTGAAGCAGTAGATGGTAGTGGAATCCACAATGAACGTATATTTGAACCTCGTTCTGAAGAAAGAACTCAGAGCCAATATGGTGCAAATCCATCAGAGGCAGAGCAGTTTATGTGTAAGATCAAACAGGTTATTGACGCTCTTGATCCTGATCTTGCTCGTAAGATTGAAACTGACGGAGATAAGTTTGCCGCTGCTGACTTTGACGCCTTTATTACCCTTCTTAAGAAATATCTTGATAAAAAGGTAGGAACTAAAACCCAGATCAAACTTGTTCCTACTACAGGAAGTTTTGTGGGGTTCCCTGGATTTATTGCTAGACTTAACAAGGACAATGCAATCTACATGACCACAAAGGTCATTGGGGATAATCTTGTACTAACTGCTAAGGAAAAAACTGCTATAGAAAATGCAGAGACTGCAAAGCCTACTGACATGCGTCAAAAATCTGATGAGCTAGCTGACCTTGCTAAGGATTTTGAACCTGATTCTGAGGTTAGTGTAGGATCTGATGATAGTGATTTACCTTTTTAGAAAGTAAGTAGTATAGCTATATAATACATACTTGGTACCTTTAGGAGGTATCTCAGTACTGTATTATATAGCTATTTAATTCTATAAAAACTAGTGGCTTTAAATTATTGGTCTTACTTTTTTGTAAGTGTACTCTAGTTAAAAAGATTAGTTTAGAGATTATAGAATAAAATATGGAATATAAATTTCCTATTGTTGTAACTAGAGATCTAATTGAGTCTAAAGTTTCTCAGGAAACATTGATGTATACATATTATGGCCAGCCAGTAAAAAAAGGCCTTTTTAGGTCTAAAGTGAGAAATGACTTAAGACCTACTGTTGCGTATTACAAAAATCGTTTGGGGAGGCTCATTGTAAAGGACTTTGGAAGTGATTATTGTGGAGATTGAGTATATGTAGTTATGCAAAAGTATAACTGTGGATACTATAAGGCATTAAATATAGTTGCTAGTGATCTTGGCTTAATCCCAAAGCAAAACCATATACCTCAACCCATTAAGTACTCTGAAACAAGGCTTGATGATACTGTAGATGCTGTTATTCAGGTTGAAATTAAGGAATTCGAACAGTATGAACTAGACTGATGGGCGAAATTTGGTATTAATTTACCAACTTTAAAAAAATTCAAGGTATTTTCCTGTAAAAACATATTTCTTAATAATAATTTGTTTCATCTGCATAAAGAAAAACAGTTGGTCTTTGGATATTATGGAGGAATAAGGGAAAATATTGAGCGCTGAAGAATCTATTTTGCAGGAAACAAAAAATATAAGTTTATATCTAATTGAAAGTCACTTAGATTACAGGGATCTCACATGTTACCTAAAACAGGAGACTATCTTGTTGTTACAAAATCTTTAAAAGATGTAATGACATTATATGGTTTTGGATTACCTGCTATTGCTCCTATCTCTGAAAATTGTTTTTTATCTGAGGCTCAGTATGAGCGCCTTAAAGAAAGATTCAAGCATATAGTTTTATTATATGACAACGATCGTCCAGGGTTGAGAGCAATGGTTTCAATTAGGAAGAAGTTTCCTGAGGTTATTCCAGTATGAATACCGTGAAAGTATGGTGCAAAAGATATATCCGATTTTTATGCTAAATATAAGCATGACAGGACTCTGGATTTAATTAATAAAGCTAAGGAATATGTCAGAGGAAAAGAAAAAGAGGGTACGGAATTCGAAGAGGTCTAGAGCACGAGGAGTAGCTTATGAACAACAAATTGCTAAGGAACTGCGAGAGTTAGGATTTGAAGGAGTAGTAACGTCTAGGTCCGAGTCAAAGGCTATGGACAACAATAAAATTGACTTAGTTGACAAGAATAATCAGCTGTTCTTTTATAGTCAGCTTAAAAGAACACAACAATGTCCTAATTGATTTAAAATTGAATCTGAATGTCCCCTAAAAGATAAACCCTTCGTAATCTTTTGGAATAGTCAAGTACCTACAGAAAAAACATTTAGATCCTTAGGAGAGATCGTTATGCTTCCTAAGTCTTTTTTTTATGAATTAATTAAAAGTTATGGAAACTTGTAAAGTTGAATTTATATGTAACTCAGGACAAAAGATTGTTTTTGACTTTAACTTAGATGAAAGCGGAACTTTAGAGTATAAGCCCCATTTTGAGCCTAAATTAATAGACCCCAAGACTGAACTGGGACTTGCTGGCTTACTATGTGAAATGTTCGTAAAGTCTCTCCTTGATAAAAAGAAAGAAGATTATATGTCAATAGAAAATGGAAAGTCAAAAAGAAAACTTGAAAGTTAGATATGATCTAACTCCACAATATGGAATAGAAGAAGTTAACAGAATTCTTACAAATAAATTAATTAAGTACCAAGAGAATCAGTGAAAAAAGGGAATTAAGTGGTCAGAAGTACTCTCTAACTTAAAAAGACATTTGGCTCAGTTTGAGCTTGGTAATGATTATACAGATGAGGGGCTTCTACAGATTGGTGAAGTTGCAATGAATGCGCTAATATTAGCTGAATACTATCATATCTATCCTCAAGGAGATGATAGAGTAGTAGCTCCAGTTAATAAACCGATTATTGGATGTGATTTAGATAATGTTATATTTAACTTTAATGAGGCTTATGAAACTAAGTTTGGAGTAAAAATGAATCCCTATTGGAAAGCTAATTACCAAATAAATAAGCACCTAAAGGAACTAGAACAAGATAAGGACTTTTGGGTAAATATGCCTATTCTACATAAGCCTTCATTTGAAGTAGATTATTATATAACAGCAAGAAATATTCCCGTGGAATGGATTGAAGAAAGCCTACAGAAAAATGGACTCCCATGTGCCCCTGTACTTACGGTACCCTGGGATACAAGTAAGGTAAAGATTCTAAAAGAAAAAGGAGTTACTATCATGATCGATGATAAATGGGCAAATTATAAGGAAATTAACGATGCAGGAATATTTTGCTATCTGATGGATGCTCCACATAATCAGTATTATTCTGTAGGACATCATAGAATATACGACTTAAATATACCTATAAAATAATGGAAGTTATTCTAAACGATATAAAACTATCTCCCATTCTAGAAAGTGTTCAAAGAAGAAAGATATCTGATCAAGAATACTTTTCTGAAGAGTATTCAGGTTATATATCTAATTCCAGACTAAAGCTAATCAATCCAGACCAAAATGGATCTCCTAGTAAGTATAAAAAAGGATTTACAGGAGAGACTACTAATTCACTAACTCTAGGTAGTGCAGTTCATGAATTATTTCTACAGCCTGAAACTTTTGTATTAGGTCCTGATCTAGAAAAACCAAGTGCAAAACTTGGTCTAGTAATTGATACAATTCGTGAACTGAGGATAGCTGGTTATACAGTAAATGATGCAATAGTAGAAGCGTGTCAGCGAGTGCATTATTATGAAAATAATATAAATATTTCAAGGGTTAAATCAATCATTAAATCAGGATTAAAATATTACTGTAATTGTAAGTATATTCTTGATGATAATGTAATCTTGTTATCTTCTAGGGATAGAGAAATCGTCTTAAATTGTATTAAAAACCTAACTAACAATCCTCAAATTGCAAGACTAATAAATCCAAAAGATCTATTTGGGGATCCTATTATATCATATAATGAGGACGCTTTCTTTGTAGATATTAGAGCAGTTTATGATGATCAAACGTGTGTTCTGAAACTTAAGATGAAAGCAGATAACTGGACTATTGATCTAGAAAACAAGGTTATTACACTAAACGACTTAAAAACTACTGGGCACCCAATTGGTCAATTCATGGGGAGTAATGGATCTTTTGAAAAATTCTGTTACCCACGACAATTTGCGTATTATATTTGGATTTTACTTCGTTACTGTGAAAAGGAATATGGATACAATCCTGAAGAATGGACTGTAAAATGTAATGTTATTGTTGTGGAAACTACTACAAACAATAGTACAGCAGTATTTCCAGTTAGAAAGGACCTGTTAGAGCAAGGACGAAAGGAATTTTGTAAGCTTCTGAAAATGGTTGCATATTGTGAGATGAATAGTTATTCTGATGATATTGTATTCGTTTAATATGAAAAAAATAGAAATTCAAGCACATTCACTAGAGGAGGCAAAACTTTTTGCTTTTCAACAAGGTGTTACAGTAGTTCAAGATGCTACAAAAAGCTGAAGAAGAGCAGGATCTCCTATTCTCACAAAAGAATTAGATATATATGCAGCAGACTTTCTAGAAGAAAAAGGAATGTTTGATTTTAAAGATGCTGGAATTATTATAACAGTATCTCCTGGGGTGGAAGACACTAAGAAAAACCCATTTAAAATTAACAGTACTAGAAGAAAAGGCCGCTGTAAGCTTACCAGAACTATAGAAATCAGAACTAGAGAAGGTAATACTCTTTTGGGAACTGCACATAATAAAACAGAAGCGATAGCTCTGTCAAAAGAGTTAATAAAGAAGTATCAGAAAGATATATATGGAAAGACTGTATATTACTCTGATGATATTGATTTCGAGATGGAATATGCTCCCTCTGTACGTGCTCAATTAGGACAGTACATTGTATTTGGTGTGGATGAGTCAGATGTAAGAATTAGTAAGAGAAAAAATAGAGGATTTGAAAACTAGAGTTATGACAGTACAGGAATGGTTAAATAATGATGAGTTAGCAATAACTATCTGAAATAATAAATATCGATTTGATAACGAATCTCTTGATAAATGATTTAATAGAGTCAGTGGTAGCAACCAAGATATTGAAAAGCTTATTAGAGAGAAGAAGTTTATCTTTGGAGGAAGAATTCTAGCAAACAGAGGTTTGAATAAGCTAGATCGCAAAGTAACTTATTCTAATTGTTATGTAATTACTCCCCCACAAGATAATCTTGAGTCTATTTTTGAATGTGGGTCTAAGTTAGCTCGTACTTTTAGTTATGGAGGTGGTTGTGGAATAGATATTTCGAATCTTCGTCCAATAGGGTCTAAAGTAAATAATGCTGCAAAAACTACTTCTGGAGCTGTTAGTTTTATGGACTTTTATTCATATATTACTGGATTGATTGGACAGTCTGGAAGACGGGGTGCATTAATGATTTCAATTTCTTGTGATCATCCCGATCTTGAAGAATTTATTGAACTTAAATCTGATTTAGACAAGGTTACAAAAGCTAATATTTCTGTTAGAGTTAGTGATAAATTTATGGAAGCTGTTATTCAAGGAAAAACTCTAATATTGAAATTTGTAACTGACGCTGGAGAAGTAATTACTAAAGAAGTTGAAGCATATCCGATATTTAGGAAACTTGCTCAAATGAATTGGGATTATGCAGAGCCTGGGATATTATTCTGGGATATGATAACCAATTGGAATTTATTGTCGAATAATAAGGAGTTTTCTTACGCAGGAGTAAATCCTTGCGCTGAGGAACCACTTCCTGCAGGAGGTAGTTGTTTATTAGGAAGTATAAATCTTGCAGAATTTGTCACTTCACAAGGACATCTTGATATTATATCATTGAGAGAAACTATTAAAGCCGCAGTTATTGCTTTAAATGAAGTTCTTGATGAAGGTTTACCATTGCACCCATTAAAAGAACAAAGAGAATCAGTTAGAGATTGGAGACAAATTGGACTTGGAGTTATGGGCTTAGCAGATATGTTTATTAAGTTAAAAGTTAAGTATGGAAGTGAGATCTCTCTTAGAATTCTAGATACCATTGGTCATGAATTAATTATGACTGCTTTAGAAACTTCAAGTGAATTAGCAGAAGAATATGGTGCATTTCCTAGATTTGATCGTGATGGTGTACTTAAAACAAAGTTCTTCAAAAGTTTAGATTCTGGAGATATGAATGATTTTCGTTTTCAGGATCTGCATGAGAGAATCCATAAATATGGCTTAAGAAATTCTCAATTACTCACTTGTGCTCCAACAGGAAGTATTGCAACGATGCTGGGAGTATCTACAGGTTGTGAGCCTATTTTTGCAACATCATATACTCGTAAGACTGAATCTTTAGTAAATGAAGAGAAGTATTATAAAGTTTATACCCCAATTATAAAAGAGTTAATTGATGAAGGCTTCCAGGAAGATTCTTTGCCTGCTTATGTAGTTACATCTGAACAAATTCCATACACAGAAAGAATTTCAGTTCAGGCTACTCTACAAAACTACATTGATGCTTCTATTTCTTCAACCATAAATCTTCCAGAATCAGCCACTGTGGATGATGTGGAAACTATCTATAGGTTAGCTTGGGAGAAAGGATTGAAAGGTGTAACTGTTTATCGCTCGGGATGCAAAAGGGGTGCTGTTTTATCAAAGAAACCGACTATTAAGGAATGTTTAAAACGGCCAGAATCTGTTGAAGCTAAATTAATTAGATTCAAAAATGGTTCAGAAAGCTGGATTGCATTTGTTGGCCTTATTGATGGAAAACCATATGAGATATTTACAGGTATAAATAATATGGAGGATTTTCCTATTCCTATCTCAGTAACTGAGGGGGAAATAATTAAAGTGAAAGACCAATTAGGAAAGCGTTACGATTTTCAATATATAGATAAGTATGGTTATACAAACCGTTTAGGGGGATTATCAAGGATTTTTAACCAAGAGTATTGGAATTATGCCAAACTAATATCTGCTTTATTAAGAGGAGGTATTGAATTAGACAAAGTAGTTAAAATCATTGATGGTATGCACTTTGAATCTGATACTTTGAATACCTGGAAAAACGGTGTTAAAAGAGCTATTAAAACCTTTATTTCTGATGGAGTAATTTCACATGAAGTTTGTCCTGATTGTGGAGAAAAGTTAGTTTACGAAGGTGGATGTACGATTTGTAAAAATTGCGGGTACTCTCGTTGTAGTTAGTTGTACACGATTAAGTAATTTTTTCTATAAATTCTTTGTGCATTAAATTTTATTTATTATATTTGTATATGTTTAATAAAAAATAAATAAGATTATGCGTAAAGAATTTATAGAAAAATTAACTAATACTGAAATAATTGTAGACTATACAAACGGTGCTTCTATTTTAGAACTTGGAACTAAATATGGAGTTTCTGCGGAAACAGTTAGAAATTATTTATTATTAAATAATATAAAACTTCGTCCAGCTAGAAAAAGAAAATTTTTAAGAGAAGTACCTCCTGTTGGGAAAAAGTTTGGACAATGAACAGTTGTCTCTACTGAGACAAAGTCAGGAAGTGAAATTACTCCTGGTTCTAAAAATAGAAACATCTATTGGAAATGTCAATGTGTTTGTGGTCGCGTTTCTTGAAAACAAGCCTCTTTATTAAAACAAGGAAAAACGTTAGCTTGTAAAAGTTGTAGTCAAAAGTCATTTATTGATGAAAACGGCTTAATAGAAATAAATAAGATACTTTTTCATAAATATTTGCAAACAAAAAATGGGATTACAACTAGAAAATTTAGAGGAAAGAGACCTAAACTTACGTTTACTATTTCATTAAAAGATTTAGTTAATTTATACGAATCTCAAAAACATAAATGTTGTTTTTCAGGATTATCGTTAGAACCAGATTTAACAAAAACTCTTCAGGAACAGAATTTATCTATAGATAGAAAAGATTCTTATAAAGGATATACTTTAGATAATATTCAATTAGTAGATAAACATATTAATATGATGAAAGGAAGTTTATCAGATGAAGAGTTTATTGATTTATGTGTAAAAGTTGCTAAATACAGAAGAAAAATATAATGATTTTAATAAATGCCTAAATATACTCTCCATATTCCTGTTTATGGATCACTAGATCTAGTAATTACAGCAGAAAACGAACAAGAAGTATTAGAGAAATACTTAGAAGAAAGAGATAACTTATTAAAGTTCAATGATGGAAAACTGTATGATGATTTAAGTACATCATATATAGTTCAAATAAATGATAAAATACAATGTTAAAAATTATCATTCTTATTTTCTTGGGAGTGGAAATTTTCTTGCGACTTATGGCATTGAAAAATGACACTCTTAGAAATAACATAGCTGCAGTGTGGGAGGAAAGTGCACGAGACTTTAGATTAAATGGTTCAAAAAGTAAAATGAACCTTGCATTATGGATAACGTTCTTTGTTTTAATTCTTATATGTTAGTAAAAGTAAAAAAGTTAGTTCCTGAAGCAATAATTCCCAGTTATGCTAAACCTGGGGATGCTGGTATGGATTTAGTTGCTACTTCAGTTGATTTTAATAATTCACAATATATTGAATATGGTACTGGATTAGCTATAGAAATTCCAAAAGGGTATGTTGGATATATTTTTCCTCGTTCAAGTAATTCTAAATATGATTTGCAATTATGTAATTGTGTTGGGGTAATAGACTCTAAAAATATCAAATAGTCTTGGAGTATTCGATATATTTGATTAACTTTGTAACTGATAATTTAAACAATATTTAATAATAAAATGATATGTCAGTTATAAAAATATGTGAAATTTGTGGTAAGGAATTTCAAGTTATTCCTTGCAGAGCTAAAACGGCTAGATTTTGCTCAAAAACTTGCGCAAATATTGGACGAAAAGCTAAAGATAATGTAGTCTGCACTAATTGTGGAAAGAAATTTCATAAAAAGCAAAGTGCATTAGAAAGATATTCTCGAAATATGGGAACATTTTGTTCCTTAGAATGCTCTGCTGAATATAGAAAAAAATGATTTAAAGGTAAAAATAATCATCAGTTTGGGCTGAAAGGAGAATTAAATAGCTCTTTTAAAAGAGGTTTTACTACCAGAAGAAATGGACACGTTACTGAAACATTCATTTATGCTAAGGATCGTTCGGATACCGATAGAAGCGGAAGGATGACTTTACATAGATATAATGTTGTTACTAATTTTAATAATTACCATACTTGTTTATTTACACAAGTTAATGATTATTTTGTTTTAAAGCCTAATCTACATGTTCATCATATAGATGGGGATCATAACAACAATGAGCTGGAAAACCTCACTATATTATCTCAACCAATACATACTAAAGTTCACAATCAAATAAAAGAATTGTCCATAGACTTTGCCTCTAAAATAATTGGAGTCTTTAAAAAGGGTGAATTGCTGGAAACCCCAGAAGTGGGCAATCAGCAGCCAAGCTTAAGTAGTAATACTTTTGAAGGTTCAGAGACTAACAACCGAATCCTAACAAGTAATGCTGAGGATAGTAATGTTGACACGAGTGCCCTTCTTAGTCAAATTCAGAAACTGACTAATGATTATATAGTCCAAACTAAGAAAATAACTGAAGATGGTTATCAAGAAACCATTAAACAAATCTTAGAGTCTGAGATAAAGAGCTCAGAGTAAATACAAATGGGTTATAGAGGCGAGATTAAACTAAGATACAGAAGAATTATCAACCCTATTACTGGGGGAGTTATTATAAAAGAGGAAGATACAAAATTTTCTTATATAAAAGCTGATTTTAATTGTTACGAAGTAGGTGACAAGATAGGGCAGCTTATAATTATGCCTATTCCTACTATCACACTTGAGGAAGTTGAGACATTATCAGATAGTGATAGAGGAACAGGAGGATTTGGAACAACTGGAAAGTAATGTACTATGATTTATCTAAACTAGAGAAAACATATGAGGTCAAATTAGACGAAACTCAAAAAGGAGTCTTGTCTGATTTGGCCAATTTTATTGAGTCTGATGAGTGGGAAGTATGTCTATCTGCAAAAGCAGGAACTGGCAAAAGTCTTATACTCAGCATGCTATATGATATTATAAAGGATAACGGTTATTCTTGTACCTTTGTAACTCCAACCAATAAAGCAAAATTAGCCCTTACTAGTAAGGGAGATTCAAATAGAACGTCCCTAACTATACATTCTTTATTATGTTTACGTCCAAATATTGAGGTCATGGAGTTTGATGCTTCTCAATTATCATTTGATTTTAAATATAGAACCTCTAAACCTCACTTTGATGCTTTACTCGTAGATGAATGTAGTATGATCAACGACGATCTTTATAATGTTGTACTTAAAGAATTTAGAGATTCAAAAATCGTATGGGTCGGAGATCCTAGCCAAATTGCTCCAATTAAACAAGATCATCGATCTAAGACATTTGAAGTAAGAACTCTAGCACTTACAAAGATATATCGTCAACCTGAAAGTAAACTATGTTCTATCTTAGAACAGTTAAGAAAAGCCCCTCTATATCACTTTGACAACACCAGAGATGATTTTTGTAATGTTATAGTATGCAATAATATTCTTAATATGATTAATAAGTATAGTTATTTATTTAAGGTTAGTAAAGATTTTAGAGATTACAATCTAGTAAAATTAGTAACATATACAAACAATCGTATTGGAGCTTTAAATGGAGTAATAAGAAACTGCTTATATACTGATCAAGAAGAATATCATATAGGAGAAGTATTAACTGGATATGATACATGTGATTACTCAAATATCTCACATATAGATAATTCTAGTGATTATATAGTTACTGATATATATCCATTAGTTATTTCATGTGAAAGCCTTAAACTAAAGGCGTACAAGTTACGGTTGAAGAAAGAGGATGAAAGTGAATTTATAATTACTATACTTTCAAGGGACAATCCACAATATCTTTTGGATAATCTGGCTTATCGTTTAGAAGTTAAACGGCAAAAGGCCGTTAAATCTAAAAGACCTATAGACTGGGCAGGATTTTATAAGTCCTATAACTCGTTCCTAACTCCTATAAATCTATCAGTTGATAATAGGGTTATCAAGCGTAAATCTCTAGACTATGGATATTGTATTTCAGTGCATAAGAGCCAAGGTAGCACTTATTCTATTGTGCTAGTAGATATGGAGAATATCTGGAGGTGCCCAAATAAAGAAGAACTTAGGCAGATGCAGTATGTAGCTTGTAGTCGTACTGCAAGTGATCTAATTATATACCAAAGAGATAAGTAAGATAAAATTAATTTATGTTATGTACAATTTTAAACTAACAAAGGTGGATCTTGCTGCCATTGTTCTTTGTTTAAGAAGAACAAATTTATTAAGCCCCACAGACTCAGAAGAGCTTTTAGGAGTAAAAAAGCTTGTACCTGGTGTAATTAGTATATTGTTGGAACAGTGTTTTGGAGAGTACAACTCGGAACTAGTATGAGCATATGCAATGGAGTCAGATAACAACCAATTTGAGTCTTTAGATGAATTGTATGAATACCTTAAAGATCCATATTCGAATATTGTAACAACTGATTCTGCTCTAACAATTTCTCAATTAATGAACATTTTTCCTAATGAGGAGATGTTTAAAGTTTTTAATGAAATTACTACCAAATAAAATATGTTAGCATTAACTTTAAAAAAGGAGGATTTAGAAGGTCGCAAAGTATTCTTTACTAGCGACCTTCATTAGCTATTTTAACCATTTTAACATATGTAGGCTTTGTGGGAGACCTTTTTCTACAAGACAAGAAATGAATGATACCTTAGTAACTAATTGGAATTCTGTTGTTGGAGAAAATGATATTGTCTTTGTCCTAGGAGATTTTTGCTTTGATCAAAAAACTCAATGGGTTAAGTTTTTGGATAAGCTTAAGGGTAAAAAGTATTTAATCCAGGGAAATCATGACAAGGATACATCTATTCCATATGACAGATTTGAAGCTGTTGCTGATATAGCGCAGATATATCTATATTCTCATACTGT
>ENA-OPSV01000245-OPSV01000245.1-human-gut-metagenome-genome-assembly--contig:-NODE-245-length-43709-cov-4.088125_pt1 | contig 43709 bp, 35 predicted proteins | sample MGYA00241460_ERZ501912 | MGnify/ENA primary metagenome ERZ501912 (study PRJEB25962, sample SAMEA2042402) | human gut metagenome | biome: human gut; feature: human-associated habitat; material: faeces...
GACTTGTCGCAAGGAAAATACTCATGGAAAGCGAAGCCGGAACGCCCGTGACAATACGGTTTTGATTTATCTTTGATTATAGGGAACTCGCTGGTATCCGTCTGTTTTTCACGAATTTCCCAGAAAACATATACTGTCTTGTTGTTTATGCGATATAAATATTTCTAGACTTGTTCCACGGAAAAAACGTCGCTTTTCATTTTCGGACTTTGATTCTTTACGAGGCTATTCGGACTGTCTTTCAAGATGATTTACAGAGTTTGGCATCGGCATCAGGTGATATTCGGTGTTCCGAGCGGAGAAGCGAAATCTAGGACTAAATATTTTCTTCCTTCAACAATATAGCCCACGGGTTGTATCTATGTACCTATTATTCATCATAAAACAGACTATATATGGCTACCATTAAATTAAAATTCCGTCCATCGACAGTACAGGGTAAGGCTGGCACGCTCTGTTACCAGCTTTGCCACCGTCAGGAGAACAGGCAGATTACCACCGACATGAGGATATTTCCCGAGTGGTGGAATGAGACAAAACGTGAACTTGTCACTGTCCCCGGCAATGAGAGAGTCCTGACCGCCTACCGGAAACGGGCGGAAAAGGAGATGCGGGACATCCGTGAAATTATCCGTGAGCTAGACTGTAGCGGAGAAACATACACCTTGTCGGAAATACTCAACCGCTATCGCTCCCTGCCTTCCGAGTCCGGTTTCCTGTATTACATGAAAAAAGAGATGGAAACGCTTTGGGAGAACGGCCAATACGGTACCTCTCGTAATTACCAGCGTGCACTGAACAGCTTTTCCACTTTCCTGGATGGTAACGACATTCCTTTTTCGTCGTTGGATTCCGCCCTGGCGTGTCGGTATGAGGCATGGTTGTGGCAACAAAAGGTAGCGAGAAACAGCAGCTCGTTCTATATGCGGATTCTGCGTGCCGTTTATAACAAGGCCGTAAAGCAAGGTCTTGCGGTGCAGACTTTTCCGTTTCGTGAGGTTTATACAGGAGTGGCTCGCACATCGAAGCGTGCCGTGAATGAGGAAACCATCCTGAAACTTCAAAGGATTGACCTCTCGGATTCACCGGCTTTGGCACTTTCCAGGGACATGTTCGTGTTCAGCTATTGCGCCCGTGGCATGGCGTTTGTGGACATGGCATATCTGAAAAAAGAGAATGTGGACAGCGTGCGAATTACCTATTGTCGCCATAAGACAGGCCAATACTTAACATTACATATCGAACCGTGTATGGCGGTGATATTGGAACGATATGGGCAGGTTTGTCCGGAAAGTCCATATCTTTTCCCCATCCTTACTGATGAACAGCCAGATCAGGCTTACCGGCAATATCGGACCGGGTTGAACTACCATAACCGAAAATTGAAACGGTTGGGTAAATTGCTTGGCGAACCATTACCTTTGTCCTCATATACGCCTCGTCACAGCTGGGCTACCGCCGCACGCAACCACGACGTACCGATTGCCGTCATCAGTGCGGGGATGGGACACAGTAGCGAAAGGACTACGCTTATTTACTTGGATTCTTTAGACAATGCTGTGATAGATAATGCGAACGAGAAGATTTTGAAGGACTTGAACGATACCGTCTCTATGTAAGAGAGGGTAAAAATACACTGTAAAGATAATCATTCTCAGCAAAAAAGAAAAAAAGAACGGCCATTTTAATTCCCTTATTTTACCCCCCCCGTTGATAATTTACTGATTATCAACGTATTAAAATGAATATTTAAAATAAATCGAAATAATATTGCAATAAGGATGTAAAATGAAAGGAGACCGTTTATTTTCCCTTCCGAATGTATTTTTGAGTTGAAAATTGAGCATACCGAGTAAAAATGGATTCTTACATTAACATACGCAATTGATTATCAATGGTAAAAATATTCGTACCGTTTCTTACATAGAAACGGTACGAATACGGGGTTACGGTATCCGCTCACTGTAGTCAGGAGCGGCCCGCATTCCGGAGATCCTATGAAGGAAAAAACCGGATTAACCTTGATTGCTGTATCTTCCTTATTTGAAAAAGCGGAAGGTGCAGGAATGGAAATTATATCCTTTTTATCAACCCGGTAACATTACTTTTCGTTGAACATAGAAACACACACACACGAACATTGGTTCGCCTTAAAAGTATTTTATAACAAAGTTTTCGAGATTGAGGATATATTGAAAAAAGACAAGATCGAGACTTACATTCCTTGTGAGGAAACCTTGATGGAACGTAACGGCATAAAGAAGAAACTCCGTCGTCCGGTCATTAATTCGCTTATGTTCTTCCGTTCAACCGTTTGTCGTGCTTTGGAAGTACAGCGACAATTCACCAATAAGGTAATCCTATATACAAGACAGAAGGGATTGAAAAGACTTCCCCTTGCCATTCCTGATCGGGAAATGAACATTTTCATGCTGGTCACCTCGTCCGGCGAGCAGGGAATGGAATATTTCGGGGAGGACAATTCCAAGTTTCACCAGGGAGAACGTGTACGGGTCATTGACGGAAAGTTCAAGGGAGCGGAAGGGGTTATCTGCCGGATTAGGAAGAATCGCCGTCTGGTGGTCACCGTCCAAGGCGTATGCGCCGTGGCTACTTCCTATATTCCACAAGCCTTTCTACAACGGATAGGGCAAGATTAAGAAAATCATCAAAAGAATCATATAGTGGACATTCTTCATTTTATCGAATTTGCCTTTACAGTCATAGTCGGCTGGACATTGAGTGCGATGGTCCTGCCCCGCATTTCGTTGGTATCTTTCCGACGTCGCCTGTTCGACTCAGTGGACGAACGTAAGTTACATACTGCCCATATACCAAGGTTAGGCGGTATCGCCTTTTTCCCTTGTATCACAGTTACGGTTTCGCTTGCCATTATCGGTTACAACCTTTGGCAGGGCTATAACATACTCGACATGGACTTGACGAATCGTCTGCTTTCCATGCTCTGTTGTCTGTTCATACTTTATCTTATAGGTATGATGGATGACCTTATCGGCGTACGTTACCGTTCCAAATTTGTAGTACAGATACTTTGTGGCATACTGTTGGTGATTTCCGGGCTATGCTTCGACAACCTATACGGGTTGTTCGGTATTTATGTCATACCTTATTACATAGGAGTGCCGTTCACGGTATTCGTCATTGTCTATATCTTGAACGCTATCAACCTAATAGACGGTATTGACGGACTTGCCTCCGGATTGAGTATCATCGCATTCCTCGCTTTCGGTTGTATGTTCATACGCTTGCAATGGTGGATGTATGCCTTTATCAGTCTGGCTGCATTCGGTGTGTTGTTGCCGTTTTTCTACTATAACGTATACGGTAAGATACACCGGGGACGTAAGATATTCATGGGCGATACAGGTTCGCTTACTATCGGGATGCTGTTGGCTGTGATGGCCATCCGTCTGAGCATGTCCGACCCGATGAAGGAAAGTGTCTTTCCCGGTGTTATTGTGACAGCCTTCTCGTTCCTGATAGTGCCAATGCTTGATGTGGTACGCGTAGTTTTACATCGATGGCGGAACAGGAAACCTCTTTTTCTGCCTGACAAGAATCATATCCATCACAAATTCATCGCCTTGGGCATGTCTCAACGGAAAGCTATGGCATGTATCATCGCCCTCGCCCTCGCTTTTGCCGTGGTGAACGTATTCCTGATTCATTATTTGACCACCACTACTCTTTTTCTGCTGGACGTGGCAGTATGGACAGTGTTGCATTGTTATATCACAATAAAGATCAAACGAAAAAATAACTGTACAGAATAAATTTATGAAAAATCGATTTTTAGCACTTATCTTTTTGGCTATATCGCTCGTTTCGTGTAATACATCCAAGGAGATTCTTTACTTTCAAGACATTGCGGTAAACCAGCCTGAAGTAATCAAGGGAGCAAGAGATATTACCGTGCAGCCCAAAGACCAGATATCCATCACGGTATCCAGTAAAGATCCGCAACTTGCGGCATTGTTCAACCTGACACGTGTCCAATACCGTGCCGGAACTACTGACTTGCGTAGTAGTAACAATAATGGAGAAATATCCGGCTATACTTTGGATGACAAGGGAAACATCGATTTTCCTGTCATAGGCTCACTCCACATAGCCGGTATGACCAAGAGCCAGATTGCTACCCTTATCAAGAAACGGTTAGTGGAAGAGGACCTAGTGAAAGATCCGGTTGTGACCGTGGAGTTTATGAATCTCTATTTTTCAGTCTTGGGTGAAGTAAAAACTCCCGGCAAATATAGTATCACAAAAGACCAGATATCTTTACTGGAAGCCATCAGTATGGCGGGTGACCTTACTATCTACGGTAAACGTGATGCTATTTTCGTCATTCGCGAGGAAAACGGTGAACGGGTTACTCATTGGGTGGATATTCGAAGCAAGGATATTTTTACCTCCCCAGTTTATTACCTGAAGCAGAACGATGTGGTGTATGTGCAGCCCAACAAGGTGCGCGCCGGACAGTCCACTATTAACGAAAACAACGTAAAGTCTGTTTCCTTATGGATCAGCATCGGATCGTTCCTTACCTCATTGGGCGTCCTTCTGTTCAAGTAATTGAAATATTATTTTATACTTATTATATAACAGAATATGATAGAGAAAAAGACTATTGTCGGCAAGCCCACTGATGATTTCATACGGATACAGGACTTATGGGGAATGTTCGTGCCCAGATGGCATTGGTTCGCTCTTTCCTTGTTTGCCGCTCTTGCTGTGGCGACCTTTTATCTGTTGAGTACTCCGAATATCTATACACGTACCGCCGCCATCTTGGTAAAGGACGATTCCAAGAGCGGTTCGTCCACAAACGCAATGAGTGAGTTTTCTGATTTGGGAATCTTTAAGTCGAACACTAACATCAATAACGAGTTGCTTACCTTGAAGTCACCCACACTGATGACCGAAGTTGTGCAGCGATTAGGACTGAACGAGAGCTATACCGTTCGCAAAGGTTTGAGAACTATAGGATTGTATAAATGTAATCCTATAATTGTAACCTATCGTCACTTGGATGAAACTCCTGTCAGCTTTACGATAAACCTTCCGTCCAAAAAAGAATTTACCATATCCGATGTAATGATTGACGGAGAGGAACTAGGGACGGATTTCTCTGGTAAGATGGGCGATTCCATTCGCATGGAAATAGGTACATTTGTAATCAATCCTACTAAATATTGGAATGATTCATTCGTTGGTACTTCCATTCGCTATAATAAAGGTAGTGTACGTGCCGTAACCGACTATTATGCTACCGGCTTACGTGCAGATTTGGGTAACGAGGATGCCACCATCATCAACCTCAGTATCGATGATGCATCCATCCAAAAAGCAGAAGACATACTGAATACCCTGATCGAGGTATATAATGAGAAGTGGATTCAGGACAAGAACCAGATCGCCGTCAGTACCTCACAGTTCATAGGTGATCGCTTAAGCGTAATAGAAAGCGAACTGGGGAACGTGGACGAGAATATCGCTGGTTTCAAGAGCGAGCATCTGTTGCCCGATGTACAGGCGGCATCCAGTCTATATATGGCCCAGTCCGCAGAAAACAAAAAAGAACTGTTGGCACTCAACAGTCAACTTTCCACAGCACGGTATATCCGCAAGGAATTAAATAATAAGGAACTTGACCAACTGCTGCCTACTAATTCCGGTATAGCCAATGTTAATATCGAAAGTCAGATCGGTGAATACAATACGATGGTACTTGACCGCAATCGCTTGATCGCCAATAGTAGTGAAAAAAATCCACTGGCAAAGGATATGGCAAACTCTCTCCAAAGTATGCAACGCACCATCATCCAATCAGTGGACAACCTGATTGTTTCCTTAAATACCCAGATACGGAGCATTCGACAACAGGAAGCCATGACTACCAGCCAGCTAGCTTCCAATCCGAACCAGGCCAGATACCTGCTTTCCGTGGAACGACAGCAAAAAGTGAAGGAAGAACTCTATCTTTATCTGCTCCAGAAACGTGAGGAAAACGAGCTTTCACAAGCCTTTACAGCTTATAATACCCGTGTGATTACCGCCCCTCGGGGAAGTATGTTTCCCACTGCTCCCCGGAAGATGAATATTCTCCTGGTAGCGTTTGTTATCGGGTTACTCATTCCGGCTGTAATTATCTTCACGAAAGAGAATATGAATACCAAAGTGCGTGGACGCAAGGACCTGGAGAACCTCAGCATACCTCTCATTGGTGAGATACCCCAATATTTCAATACAAAGAAGAAATTGGGATTCAGTAAAAAAACGCAGCCTGATATAAAGGCTATCGTGGTGAAGGAAGGTAGCCGAGATATCATTAATGAGGCGTTCCGTGTGCTCCGCTCCAATATGGATTTCATGACAAACAAAGATGACAAGCAGAACGTGTTCGTAATCACCTCATTCAATCCAGGCAGTGGCAAATCGTTTCTTTCCATGAACATAGCCATGAGCTTCGCCATCAAGAAAAAGAGAATATTGGTGATAGACGGTGACCTAAGACACGGAACCATATCTTCTTATGTTGACTCTCCCCAGACAGGTTTGAGCGACTACCTTGGAAACCGGGTTGACAATTACAAGGATATCATTGTAGAGGACAAAAAATATGACAACTTACATATCATTCCCATTGGTACCGTTCCTCCTAATCCTACGGAATTGTTGGAAAACGGTAAACTGGCTATACTAATAGAAGCCTTGGGTAGCGAGTACGACTATATCTTTATTGACTGCCCTCCTATCGACATTGTGGCTGATACGCAAATCATCGAGAAACTGGCTGACCGCACCATCTTTGTCATCCGTAGTGGCCTGTTGGACCGTAGTATGCTGACTGAATTGGAGTGTATCTACCAAGAGAAACGCTTTAAGAATCTCAGTGTGATACTGAACGGTACAGAAGTTGGGGGACGATACAACTATCATTATAGTTACCGCTACGGTTATCACAACGGATATTCCTCTTATTACGGAAATGAGAAATCATCAGCACCGGCGAATGAAGTGTAAATAGTTGATTATAAATTAGTTATATGGTAATTCATCGCAAACATGTGGCCATTTCGTAAAACTGTAACCCTTGCTCAAAGTGGTATACTGAAAGGGATGACTGACTGTCACAGCCACCTTCTTCCGGGAATAGATGACGGGGTGGAAACTTTGAATGAGTCACTTGAGATTTTGGCCGAGATGGAAAGACTGGGTGTTAGAAAGGTCTGGTTCACCCCGCATGTCATGGAGGATATTCCCAATGAGACCGCGGCCTTACAACAAAAGTTTCGGGAACTGAAACAAAGTTACAAAGGAACAATGGAACTAAATTTGGCGGCAGAGTATATGTTAGACAATCTGTTTGAAAAACGGCTGGAAAGGGATGATTTGCTACCCTTAGAGGAAGGGAAACGTTACCTTTTGGTGGAGACCTCTTATTTTAATCCGCCGATGGGATTGAAGAATATCCTACTCCGTATTAAGAGTAAAGGTTATTACCCGTTGTTAGCACACCCTGAACGATATGAATATATGCAGATGAAAGAATATAAGGCTTTGAAGGAGACACGTATCTCTTTCCAGCTTAATGTACCATCGTTGGTCGGGATGTACGGTAGGCATGTGCAGGACAAAGCGGAAGTTCTGTTAAAAAACGGGATGTATGTTCATATTGGTTGCGACACCCATTCAATAGATTCTTATCTACGGTTATTGCATGGTAATATTCGAAAAAATGCGGTAAGCAATTTGATGAATCTTTTTTTTGATTAGAATTTTGTCAACTTTACGATAGACATTACTTTATTTCTAATTAGAAAGAAGTTAACACATAAAGACAAATGAGGCTACACCTCTATACTAAAGTGATTGTCTGAAAAAGCGTTTAAGTGCCTAAAGTTATATTTTCTTTAAAGACAATTAAAAATGAATTTTCCAAATGTATATACAATTAACTTCTCAAGAAAAATACAAGGTAAAAAAACATAAGTGATTACAATAAGGACATGTCACTGAATATTGATCAGGATATACTTCGATATAAATAATACGAATCAGAAGTGAACTTTCAACTACTGCTTCATAGAATTAAATATATAATTGGGTGTTTCATAAAACTAGCAATGAAAGAAATTTCATTCGGGAATTTGCTCCAAATGTGACAAACAGTTACTTGTAAACATTCAAGCCTAAACTTAATAGTGAAAAATCATTATTTATAACGAACTTGGATATTAAATATATGTTTTCCAGCTTAAATAAAATAGTTGACAGAATAGGAGAAATATTCAATGTCTTTGATTTCTCTTATATCGTTTCTGGTATTGCGTCTTTAGCCGTTATTAGTTATGGATTATGGAGATATAATTTATTGTATAGCTTTGATAATAATTTGTTTAACGTTGTTTTTGTAATTATATTCACTTATATATGCGGCTTGATTTCTTTTGTGATTGGTAAGAGAATCCGTTTCATGTATAACAAAATATTCCCTATACAAAGAGGAAGAAGTCGCTTCATGAGTTGTTTCAATTCTGCAATTCAATATGTGAACAATCGAAATAATCAAAGAGGTATATATTTGAATCGTTATATGGACGAAGAAAATTGCAGAAAATATTATGTGGAAATGTGGTCTTACCTGCGTGGATGTGAGAAAGCAGCACCCGCATTGAAATTTATCAACCGTTTTTGGGTGATGCAGGCTGTTTACGAAGGGCTTGCAACATCTTTCTTGTTAGGAACATTTATGGGATGTATATTGTATGACTGCAATAATTGTTGTACTAGTCTTATCATCATAATTGGTTTTTTGGCTTCTTTCTGCTTTTGTTGCTATGAAGGAACTCGTTATGCGGAATCTCAAATAATCGAAGTGGTTATAGCTTATGAACGATACTTAAATGCGTAATATCATGGACAAAAAAGATAAATCAAAAGAAAACAAATTACAAGTATATAAGTTTATTTTGGGAGAAGAGACCAGACCTAAAATAGAGGTGTTCACTCAAGATACGAATATAGGAATTAAAGATTCCATTTTTTACAAACAGTACTATTTGGCTTTATCCGGAATCGCTGAACATCTTTTATTTTTTAATAATGAAAAGGCTGGTGTTTCTTCTTATGGGACTTGGGAATCTCCCAATAATCTCTTTGCTTTTTTGGGTGAAAGGGGATCCGGAAAGACTTCTTGCATGTTGACCGTGAGGGAGCTTTTGTGCCGTGAGAATGGCAATAACCGAGATGTGTTAAATGAGATATTCTGCGATAGGGAAAGTGCCAACAAAGAAATTTTGGAAAAAACCGATTTTTATGGATGCGAAATAATAGACCCGCTCTTTTTTGATAGCAAGCACAACATCTTGGAGCTTTTTGTCGGTACACTTTTCCGTAATTTAGAGAAAAAACGGAAAAAACTATTTGAACTGCAAGACAATGAATCCTTATTTAAGAGTTTTGCTGACGTAAAGCGTATTTTACCTTTGTTGGAAAGATGCACGGATTCTTTGGATTTTGACGATTTGGAACAATTGAAAGACCTTAGCGCCTCTTTAGATCTCAAAGAAGCACTTAGGAAATTGGTTCAAGTTTATTTAAAATGTGTGTTTGGGAATGAACATGGCCGATTGGTTTTATGTATAGATGACATAGATTTGGATATGAAAGACGGATATAGATTGGTTGAACACATCCGTCGCTATTTGAATATGCCGGAACTGATCATCCTAATGTCTATAAAGCTTGAGCAATTGGGTAATGTCATCCGCATTAAATACACCAAAGATTTTCATATCTTGTTTGATAAGCATGGCACAGAGTCAAAGGAGAGTGTGAAAGATTCAGAAGGGGATTACCGGGAAGTGGTGAATCGGATTGTGGAGCGTTATATCACCAAGTTGCTTCCATTGAACCAACGCATTATTCTTCCTTCTGTCAATGAGTTGTTCGATCATGAAATTCATGTTTACCGTAAGGGAAGCGATACGGAAGAGGGTATACTCAAACCCTTGAAGAAAGGAATTTTAGAACAGATATACTTGCGGACACGTATATTGTTTTATAATACCAAAAATATGGTAAGTTATATTGTTCCTCGGAATTTGCGTGAGTTTTGCAATTTTCTTCATCTGTTGTATAACTTGAAAGAGGTAAGTAACCATGAAGAAGCCTTGCCTAATCTTAAACATTTCAAGAACTATTTTTATGGTGTCTGGTGCACAAACAATTTAGATAAGAATGCATTATGCATTATGCAGACATTGTGGAATATGCTTAACATCAGCCAGATAAATCAGACAGTCATTCAATGCTTACGTGGAAGATTCTCTATCTTGTTCGATAAATTGAATACGCAAAGCGACAGCATAAAGGAAATTATAAATATCCTGGAAAATGATAATGTCAAATACAATATTTCATTAGGGGATGTTTTGGCATTATTGGATTGGTTGGATAAAGTGTTGTATGAAGAATATGATTTGAAGCTGCTTTTTGCTATAAGGACATTCTATAGTTTTTCTCTATATGAGACATACCGGAAGAAGGAGGACATTATAGCCGAGGAACGTAGTCAGGAAGAAATCATAAATAAAGAGAAGCTGACCGGCAATGAGATTCTTTATGGAGATATAGTGAATGGCAATTTATTGAACGCTGAATATTTGAATGTTGCTCCTTATGAGAATGGTAATACTTCAAGAGGCAAAAGAATAATAGACCATGAAGCCATCACTATATTGGTTGATTATATCGTTGATAATCAAGAGAAACGTTTTCGTGATTTTTTTAAATTAGGAGAAAAAGAGACGGATTTAGACGAAATTAAATTAAGAAAAATCGTAGAGTTTTTCATGCTTACTACTTCCTTTGTTATTGATTCTAAAGAAAAGGGTTGTGACCAATATAGGAGGAAAATAGAGGTATATTATGAGAAAAAAGTAATGAAGACACGGAAAAAAGTCTGTTTTGATGTACTTTCAATATTTTATAATCTGCAAGATGTTTTAAAATGTTATAGGCGATATGGTTATTATTGGGGGAATATGGTCTCTGGACAGGATGTTGAAAAAACTGAAAATGAGAAAAATTTTGCAGAAGAAAATGCTTTATTTGAAAATGATAGGGCGAAACTAAAAGGCTATTATCCTTTATATGAAACTATCCTAAATAAAATAGACCAAGAATATGCCAATGATCCGAATTATCAGAAAAGCGGACAAGAGGCGGATAAGAAGCTGGGGTATAAGATAAGTCTGAGGAGTATTGAGATTTTGGAGCAGATATCTTACCGTCTTCAGAGTAAAAGACCGGATGGTACCAGTGATAATATAGAAGTCTTAAAAAAAATTTTTGAGAATTTATCTAGAATAACGATTAGAACTTATGGGCAAGAAGCTGATAGAAAAAACTATATTAGATATGAATTCTTTGAAGCGATAAAAGATTTTCTTACGGAGCTAAAAAATAACGACATATATAAAAATATCTTCAATATGATATACAAGGAGGAGCCTTCTCCTCAATAAACTATGGATAACATTCGTGCAGTCATAGACACGCTTTTCTCCCAAATAAACAGTTTAGAGATTCTACAGGGGAAAAAATGGCAGGATATAACTTTGGGCGTGACGGAGGAAATGTTCTGCAGCAAGTTCCTAGTGGAGAACAGATGTTATACTTTGGATCAGGTTCGTGAATTGTATCACCTATTTATAACTGACTGGATCTCATCTCCAAGGGAATGTTTTCAAAGCAGGGAGACTGATTTCTTCTATGTTCTGCTGCATTTTTGTCAAAAAACACTGACGGAAAAAGACTATCAGCCCATGTGCCGTTTTCAAGATTTGTTGCGTTGGCGTATGATAACTTATAAGCTGGGTGAGGATTTATTTATTACTTCTTTCTTGGCTTTTAATGACCGAAATGCCATGGTAGAACGAAAGTCGTTTAATTGGCCTGTGGTACTTATGCAAGACAATCCGTCCGTCACACATGTTTTACGAAAAGGTGTGTGTGACCTTCATTTTCATTTGCGTGGCTCATCCTTGAACTATGAACTGAACTGGCTCTCCCTGATGAATGACATGAAGCGGAGAAGAACTGAATTCAGCCATCTACAGAAATGCCTTTCGCATAAAGTAAGCACTGCTGACAAGGAAAAATGGGAATCTGCTTATCTGACCACATTCAAGGCTTATGCTATCCGTTATTATTTGTTTCTACTTGTTAATAATGTGGCAGAAGCCGAGACTTTCAAAAAAGAAACGCTTGAAAAAATATTATGGTGTGAAGACGAGTTTTCCTTATCAAGTGCTGCAACATATATAAACTTGCAGATAGACAAATACCGATTTATCCATGGTTACAAATTGAGGATAAGGGAACGGTCTTTTTGTCCAGATTATGCCATTGTCGGCAATTGGGAAAACGTAAAGTGCGAGAATCTTGCAGGAATGATTTTGTCAGGCGAACGTTGTCTGATGTATAAAATGTTCCATGGCATATTTTCACATGAAATACACCCGGAAGACAAATGGTTGTTCTACATTTATTTGCTTCAAAAAGCGCAGATACGGAAAGAGTTGGTACAAGTGAATGAAAAGGCGGGATTCAGTAACTTTTCCGATTATGAACGTCGGAAAGAAATATTCATAGAAAGGAGCTGGGGGTATCAGGAGCTTATACCAAAACTTGCGGTGAGTATGGCTTTCTCCAAAGGGTATCTAAACTATTTGGAGTGCAGAATTACACCCAAGGATACAAGCAGGCAACTGATACGGGCCGTCTATACACTGGAACGACAGATCGGTCAACGTATGTGTAAAAAGTCAGATGCTGAAAAAACAAGAAAACATTACTATATTCTTCACTTCATCAAACAGCGTGATAGTCGTTCAGATAAACTTATCAGACTGCCAAATAAAGAAAAATGGGAAATCATTCCTTGCAGGCATCATGAATTCCGGAAGAAGATAAAGATGCAAGGAAAAGCTACTTTGGAGGCACTGGAGAAAAATACAGACTTGGCAGAATGGATTGTGGGAATGGATGCTGCAAATTCCGAACTCTATTGTCGGCCGGAAGTCTTCGGCCCCATTTATCGTTATATGAAACAGTTCTGCAATTCAGCTACGGATTTATCGGAACTCGGAAGTGAGTATTACAGAGGGCAACGCTCCTTGAATTTCACCTACCATGTAGGTGAGGACTTTTGGGATATAACCGACGGTCTGCGTGCCATAGATGAGGCAATCCTTTTTCTGAATTTGAAGGCTGGTGACCGTATGGGCCATGCTCTGGTCCTTGGCCTTGATGTAGAGGCGTATTACAAACATCGGAATTGTCGGGTAGTGATGTCCAAACAAAATATACTTGACAACGTGATGTGGCTTCATCGGAAGGCGTGTACTTTAGGCATACAGCTTTCCGCCAATGTATCATTGGAGTTGAGAAACACGTTCACCAGATTCTATGATGAAGTCTATCTGGATAAGAGAAAGAAGAAATTCTCACATGATGAAATGGATAACAGGCTTGTTCATGGAAGGGATATTGACATTTATTATCGGGCGTGGCTTTTACGTGGTGACGATCCTGTTTTTTATCACAATCCACTCAGACAGCTAGAGGAGTATGAGTACGATACAAAGTGGAACGTTACTGCATTGAACACTATGATACCGGATATGAATACATCCAGATTACATGAAACCGTGGTATGGCTGTATCACTACTATCATTATAATGCGGGGATCAGACAGAGAGGTGAGGAAAGGTCTGAAGTTCTATTGACCCCCGATATCATAGAGCTTATAAAGAAAGTACAGCATGCCATGCGTCGGGAAATTGCGTCCAAATATATCGGCATAGAAGCCAACATCACCTCCAATCACCTTATCGGTGACATGAAACGATATGTACAACATCCCATTGTACAACTGTATAGTCTGGGGCTTCCCCTGTCTGATAAAAAGGGATGCTGTCCACAATTATCCGTTTCCATTAATACGGATGACCGCGGCATCTTTGACACTTCCATAGAGGATGAGTATGCCTTGCTGGCATTGGCACTTGAAAAGGAGCAAGATGCTAATGGAAATAAAAGATATATGCCCCGTGATGTGTACGAATGGTTAAACAACATACGTAAATTGGGCTTCGAGCAGCAATTCCGCAAACACGGCCGTGTAAAACATGAATAGGGTCAGAGTTGGCGTAGGGGGAATCGTGGAAGATACCCAAGGGCGTATCCTTCTACTGAAACGCAGTAAATCACCGGAGGCTGGATGTTGGTCTATCCCAGGAGGAGCCATAGAATATGGAGAGACCGCTGAAAATGCGATACTCAGGGAACTTCGGGAAGAGACTGGACTCACTGATTGCACTGCTGATTTCATAGGATATACGGACTATATTTTGAAAGTGGAGGAAAGCCATTGGTGTTCTCTGTTTTTCGTGATACGTTCCAACTCGGGAACAGCTGCAAACATGGAACCGGACAAACACAAGAGCATGGGCTGGTTCTTTAAAGAGAGTGTCCCCGTTGAACTGACCCAGAATACCATGTGTGCATTAAAAATATATAAGGAATGGAACGGGAAAGAACTTCAAAAATAGCAAAAAACTTCCATTTTGATCATTGTTATATTTGTCATCGTCCATTAAAAGAAGAAGAAATTTCTTTTTCAATGTGTTCGAAATGTTTTGCGATAAACCGGCAGAAGCAGTTGCAACTGCAACGTAGAGATTTCTCTATGGCAGGAATGGTCTCGCTTGTAACCGGAGGACGCATAAAGATTGGGTATCAGACAGCTTTGTCCCTGTTGCGTAAAGGAGCTACCGTAATCATAACCACCCGGTTTCCGGTTGATGCGGCGGAAAGATATTGTAAAGAGAATGATTTTCAAGAATGGGAAAACCGATTGTTGATTTATGGAATTGATTTTCGGGATATCAGGAAAGTGGAAAGCATGATTGCCTGGATGAATGCCAGACTTCCTTACCTGAATATCCTCATTAACAATGCCGCACAAACCATAGCCCGGCCGGAAGCATACTATCAGCATTTGAGAGTATTGGAAAATAGTGAAAACCGCCGACTGACATTTCATACCGAAAAAGTATTGAAATATTATTTGGCACAAAAGAAAAATGATGAACTGACGGTACGCACACCTTCTTCAAGAATGATTGACAGTGACGGTTTTTTAGTGGATTTGAGGAAATGCAACAGTTGGATATCGAAAGCCTGGGATATTTCGACAAAGGAATTTTTGGAAGTCCAATTGGTGAATGTGACTGCTCCTTTTCTGTTGTGCTCACGTCTGGTGGAACTGATGAAAAAAGCACCTTCCCGAGAAAAATTTATCGTTAATGTTTCTGCTATGGAAGGGCGTTTCTCTAAAAAGAACAAGAATCCTTTTCATCCTCATACCAATATGGCCAAAGCCGCATTGAATATGATGACTCGTACTATAGCGAAGGATTACCGACGTTATGGTATTTATGTAAACAGCGTTGATACCGGATGGATAACGGATGAGAACCCTTATCTGATAGCAAAGAAAAATGCGGAAAACGGCTTTATCCCCCCCTTGACAGTCATTGATGGTGCGGCAAGGGTTTGTGATCCTTTTTTGAGCTATTTGTATTCAGATAAGAAGAGGCTTCCGAAATATGGACTCTTCTTGAAGGATTACCATAAGATAAAATGGTAATAAATATAAGTAAAAAAAATACATTTTTTATGGCGATAATGAGAGATTATTTTGTAGGCTTGGGGTACATCGGATTGTCCACAGCTATAAAACATCAAAAGGCTATTCAGAATATAGTCAGAATCATCCCTCTTCAAGTTATTGCAGGTCGTTGGGTATTCAATAAGTATTAGAATGCTTTCGGATAGATAAACATATTATATCTTAAAAAAATAATAAAACTATAAAATTAATGAAAGTTTTAGTTACCGGAGGAGCTGGATTTATAGGCTCTAATCTTTGTGAGTATCTGTTGACTCACGATTATGAAGTGGTGTGTTTAGACAATTTTGCCACAGGCAAGCCAGAGAATGTGTTTCCTTTTTTAGAGCACTATTCGAAACGGTTTAAATTAATGGTCGGTGATATCCGAAATTTGGCAGATTGTCGGAAAGCAGTGGAAGGAGTCGATTATGTTTTGCATGAAGCCGCACTGGGGAGTGTACCCCGCTCAATCAAAGATCCTATTACGACCAATGACACCAATATCTCCGGATTCTTGAATATGTTGGTTGCCGCCCGAGATGCAGAGGTAAAACGTTTTATGTATGCGGCAAGTTCTTCTACCTATGGTGACAGCAAGTCGCTCCCAAAGGTAGAGGATGTGATAGGAAAGCCTCTCTCTCCTTATGCTATTACAAAGTATATAAATGAATTGTATGCAGATGTATTTGCCAAGACATACGGCATGGAATGCATCGGACTGCGCTATTTTAATGTATTTGGTCGTCGTCAGGATCCGTTTGGCGCATACGCAGCTGTTATCCCTTTGTTTGTGAAAAGACTGATGGCTCATGAAAGTCTGACCATCAATGGAGATGGAGAATATAGTCGCGATTTCACCTATATTGATAACGTGATACAGATGAATATGCTTGCCATGACAACAACGAATAAAGAGGCAATCAATCAGGTATATAATACAGCTTATGGCGAGCAAACCACTTTGAATCAGTTAGTCAGTTATTTGAAGGAGTTTTTGAGTGAGTTTGATTCGGAAATTGCCCAAGTGGAAGTTGTTCATGGCCCGAACCGTTTGGGAGATATTCCCCATTCTTTGGCTTGTATAGATAAAGCCAAATCCTTATTAGGCTATCATCCGCAGTATAGTATGCGTGACGGTTTAAAGGAAGCCATAAAATGGTATTGGAAGAATATTTAAAGTTAAATACTAACAACAGAAAATTATGAATGAAGTAAAAATTTGCGTAATTGGTCTTGGTTACGTAGGGCTTCCTTTGGCCCGTCTTTTTTCAACAATGTACAAAACTATCGGTTTTGACATGAATCAATCTCGTGTGGATGCATTGATGGCAGGACATGACGCAACCCTTGAAGTTTCTGATGAATTACTCCAATCTGCTATTGCTAATGGGTTTACATGTACAGCAGATATTGAGAAAATCCGTGACTGCAACTTCTATATCGTTGCTGTCCCCACACCGGTCGATGAAAACAATAATCCGGATTTGACTCCGCTTTACAGTGCCAGCACAACGGTTGGTAAAGTCATTTCCAAAGGGGATATTGTAGTATATGAATCAACCGTTTACCCTGGCGTGACTGAAAATGAGTGCATTCCGGTTGTAGAGAAAATATCAGGTTTAAAATTCAACGATGATTTTTTTGCAGGATATTCACCTGAGCGCATCAATCCGGGAGATAAACTTCATACCGTAGAGAAAATTAAGAAAGTAACCTCCGGTTCTACGCCTGAAATCGGAAAGAAAGTGAATGAAATCTACGCCTCTGTGATTACGGCAGGCACTCATCTGGCTCCTACCATGAAAGTGGCCGAAGCAGCCAAAGTAATTGAGAACTCACAGCGTGATATCAATATCGCTTTCGTCAATGAGCTGTCTAAAATATTCACAAAAATGGGTATTGACACTCAAGACGTACTAGAAGCAGCCTCTACAAAATGGAATTTCTTGCCCTTCAAGCCAGGTTTAGTAGGCGGACATTGTATCGGCGTTGACCCCTATTATCTGGCGCAATGCGCACAACGTCATGGCTATAATCCTGAAATCATTTTGGCTGGTCGTCGCATGAACGATGGTATGGGTGAGTATGTAGCTAACGAAATGGTGAAACTCATGTTGAAGAAAGGCATTCAGGTATTGAACTCTAAAATCTTAATATTAGGTTTTACATTCAAGGAGAACTGTCCGGATGTACGTAATACCAAAGTTATCGATATTTATAAAGCTCTGAAAGAATATAATGTTAACCTTACGGTTTATGATCCTTGGGCAAATCCTACTGTTGCAAAGCGTGAATACGGTATTGAAATTATCAATAAGCTTCCTGATGAAAAGTTTGATGCGGCAATCATGGCGGTAGCTCATAATGAGTTTAAGTCTCTTGATATAAATGCTAATCTTAATACTACTCATGTAATCTTTGATGTCAAAGGTTTTATGGATAGAAATCTGATTGATGGTAGATTGTAATGTTTTCATATAGAAAGGCTAAGCATAGGATATTCCATTTGCTAAATGTTCTTCGGATTTATTTTATAAACACGAAAGGTGGCAACCTTTCTTTTTCTACAAAATTAGATAAAAAAACAAAAGTTTATATATCTAGAGGGGCAAATATTAAAACAGGAATTAATGTTTATTTAAGATCTGAACCGAGAGGCTACCATTGTGGTATGCCTTTCGGAACAGTCTTGCTTGCAGACAAAAAAGGAGCTAATATCGAAATTGGATCAAATAGTAGGATCAATGGAGCTTATATACATGCACAAGTTAGGGTTAGTATTGGGAAAAACTGTGTAATAGCAGCAGGGACGAATATCATTGATTCTAATGGACATGAAATTTACTCTGTTGACAGAACAACAGGAAGGGATATCCCCTATCCAATATTAATTGGGAATAATGTGTGGATTGGAATGAACTCAGTCATACTAAAGGGTACTGTTATTGGAGATAATAGCGTTATATCTGCAGGAAGTGTTGTAAAGGGTATTTTTCCTTCAAATTCTTTGATTCAAGGGAATCCTGCTAAAATAAAAAAAATATTAACTATATAGTGGCTATTTATAAATTATTTATTTATGAAAATTGCTATTCATAATAGAAAAACTTCATTTTCTGAGCGTTGGATTGAGTATTGCAAGGAGCATAATATATCATATAAATTAGTTAATGCATATGATAGCAATATTATAGAACAATTATCTGATTGTGATGCTTTTATGTGGCATTTTCATCATGCTTTATATAAAGATTGTTTGTTTGCAAAACAACTTTTATATTCTTTAGAGCAATCTGGCATGAGAATTTTCCCTAATTCAAAAACAGTTTGGCATTTTGATGATAAAGTCGGAGAAAAGTATTTACTTGAAGCCCTTAATATCCCAACAGTAAAGACATATGTGTTTTATGATAAAAAAAGTGCAACTAATTGGACTAAACAAGCAGTTTTTCCACTTGTTTTCAAATTAAGAGGGGGAGCTGGTGCATCAAATGTAAGGTTAATACGTAATCGTAATGAAGCTAAGAATATAATCAATAAAGCTTTTTCAAAAGGCTTTTTTAGCTATAATCCAGTTAATGCTTGCAAGGAAGCTTTTAGGCTATTGAGAAAAGGAAAAGGAAGTTTAAAGAACTTATTACATAAAACTCAGTACCTTTTTTATACACCTTTAGAACATCGAATGATGGCAGTCCAAAAAGGCTATGTGTACTTTCAAGAATTTATTCCTAATAATCATTTTGATATAAGGGTTATTGTTACAGGAGATAAAGCTTTTGCAATAAAAAGAATAGTAAGGGATAATGACTTCCGGGCATCAGGAAGTGGATATATATTATATGACAAAGCAGAAATTAATGAAAAATGTGTGGAGTTAGCTTTTAAAGCTAATGAGAAAATTCAAAGTCAAAGTATAGGATTCGATTTTGTAATAGATAAGCAAAACAATCCGCTTGTTGTTGAAATAAGCTATGGATATTCCATGTATGGATACGACAAATGTCCTGGGTATTGGACAAAAGATATGATTTGGCATAAGACCTCCTTTATTCCTCAATATTGGCAAATTGAAAATTTGATTAAGTCTAAAACCTGATGTGTAAAGAAGATAAATTAATTGTAAGAAATACATTGTTTCTATACGGTCGAATTGGCATAATTATGCTTATTGGGTTATATTCATCTCGTATCCTCCTACAAGCTTTAGGTATTGAAAGTTTTGGTATTTACAATGTTGTAGGTAGCATAGTAATGATGTTTAATTCTATTAGAGGAATGTTTGTAAGTTCAACTCAGCGTTTTCTAAATATTGAAATGGGACGGCATAATGAAAAGGGACTTAATGAAATTTTCTGTACTAGTATTAATATACATATTTTTATGTGTGTGCTATTTTTACTAATAGTTGAACCCATAGGAATATGGCTGATTCATAATAAATTAAATATACCTGATAATAACTATTTTATAGTTAATGTTTTGTTTCAATTGTCAATATTAGCATCTATATTGACAATTCTTACAATACCTTATGAGGCCGTATTAATTGCAAGCCAACGTATGCATATTTATGCTTATATATCAATTTTGGATGCAATTCTGAAATTATGTGCAATAGGCGTGTTATTTCTACTATCAAGTAATCGTTTATTGATTTACGGAATTTTAATTTTATTGATAGCATTTATAAACAGGGGTATTTCTTATAAATATTGTAAACAATTCTCTTATTGCAAATATAGAAATATTAAAAACAAAGGACTTTATAAGTCTTTAGGCAGTTTTGCAGGTTGGAATTTTTTTGGAAATTTAGCTTTCTCATTGAGTAATGAAGGGCAAAATTTATTGCTTAATATTTTTTTTGGACCTGCTTTGAATGCTGCGCGTGGTATAGCTTATCAAATTAGAAACGCATTGTATCAGTTGACTTCAAATTTAAATTTGGCATTTGCTCCTCAAATAACACATTTATATGCAAAAGGGAAAAATCTTGAATTAACCAAAGTTGCATCAGCAGCAATTCGTTTATCCGTTTATACCATAACAATATGTTGTATACCTGTTTATACTTATATAGATGAGATATTAACTTTTTGGTTAACAACTATACCTTTATATACAGCAGAAATAATAAGGTGTATTTTGATTATGGTTTTTTTAAGAGCATTTGCGGCCATAAATGATACTATTATACAAGCTACAGGTCAAATAAAGAAGTATCACATAATAAATGCATTCATAACTTTATTCTCTTTTATTGGATCTTATGTGTATCTGACTTATTTTGATAATTTTATAGGAATATTTTGGATCTATAATTTTTCTTTATTGATATCTATTATTAACTCATTAATAATAATATATCGGATAAAAATCATCGAATTTAAAAAATACAATACGATTCTTATAAAATGTTGCATTCCTTGTATACCATTACTTTTTCTATCTTTCTTATTTAAGAAATATTTTACAGGAAATATTATAATTGGTATTGGCTTAGATACATTAATATGTGCTATGTGTATACTGCTCTTTCACACAAGTAAACAAGAAAAGAAATATATACTTAATATATTAAAAAATATGATAAATAAAATTAGGTGGTAATCATGAAGTACCTTCCATTTATATCTAGATTTGATAAATTATGGTTAAGTAGAATGGGGTGGCATACAAAGCAACGCTATATAATATTTGAGAGTGATGATTGGGGGGCAATCAGAATGTCTTCAAAATCATCATTGGATAAAATTAGAAACTTAGGATATCAAGTCAATCGAAATAAATATGAATCAAATGATTGTTTAGAATCAGGAGAAGACTTATCTAGATTACTTGAAGTTTTAATAAAATTCAAAGATGAATGTGGTAATAACCCTATTATAACAGCAAACTTCGTAATGTCAAATCCTGATTTTGAAAAAATAAGAGCTCAACAATTTTCAAATTATTATTCAGAGCCTTTTTATAGAACATACGAAAGATATTGGAGCAATAATAATGTTAGTACTATTATAGAACAAGGTATAAATTCAACTTTATTTTATCCTCAATTCCATGCTAGAGAACATTTTAATGTTTTTAGTTGGATGAAAGCATTGAGAAATAATACTTATGGTATGAGAACTTTGTTTGATTTAGGATGTGTTGGTACACATATAAATGAATTAGGAGGTAACGATTATGTGCGAGCTTATAATGCTAGGACTAGAAATGAACTTGATTTTATAGAAAAATCTATAGAAGATGGTCTGAGGTTATTTTATAAAATATTTGGATTTCAAAGTAAAACAGCAATAGCTCCAAATTATTTATGGAATAAATGTTTAAATCGTACTTATAGAAAAGAAGGAGTAGAAATGTTGCAAGGAAGTTATAGGCAGATAGAATCTGAATATTCAAAACATAATAAAATCAGCCATTATCTTGGTGAAAGAAGTAATGGGATCTTTTATTCAGTTCGTAACTGTATTTTTGAACCTTGTCAAATGGGTGGTAATAAAGCAGTACAAAGATGTTTATATGACATTAATAACGCATTCAGACTAGGTAGACCTGCAATAATTTGCTCTCATCGTGTAAATTATATAGGCTCTATTAATCCTAAAAATGCAATAAACGGCTTAGATAGTTTAAATATATTGCTTGAACAGATATGTAAACGCTATCCAGATGTGCAATTTATTAATTCGAATAATTTGCTTAATCTAATGAAAACAAAATCATGAAAATACTCATAGTAAACAAAACTCTTCAAGTAGGAGGTGCCGAACAACAACTTGTGAAAATTGCGACATACTTACATGGTTGTGGACATAAAGTTTCTTTTCTTTTATATGAAAAAATTGGAGATTTAGTAAACACTATAGAGAAACAAAATATATCAATTTATACATTGCCATCAAAAAATCTTTGGAACTTGTCTCGATATGTTAGAGATTTTATTCAAAAGGGACTTTATGAGTCAGTAGTATCTTTTTTGCCAGAATGTAATCTTCTATGTGTATTAGCTTCTTTACCGATAAAAAAATGGAGACTTGTAACTGGTGCGAGAAGTGCCAATCCTAACTTTTTAAGAAATAAAAAGTTACACTTGTATTATTATTCTCATATATTTTCTGATAAAGTAATAAGTAATTCGGAAACAAACAAAAAGGATATATTATATATTGTACCTTGGATAAAAAACAAAATTGAAGTCGTTTATAATATTATTGAACCTTTAGTTCCTATATCAGAAGATTGTTTTGTATCTCAAACCTCGGATAAAATTTCTTTGGCTATAATCGCTAATTATCGAGAAGTAAAAAATTTGAAAGGATTATTATTAGCATTAACTAGTATGTCTGATAAATTTCTCCAACGATTAACAGTTCATTGGTATGGATCTGAAATAGATGAATCTAAGAGAAAAGGTATTCAATTTATTAAAGAAAAAGGCTTGGAACGTTTTATATATTTACATGGACCTATAACAAATTTATCAAGTGTTTATCAATCAATGGATGTAATAGGGCTGTTTAGTCATTATGAAGGATTGCCTAATTCCATATGTGAAGCATTGATGTTTGGAAAACCGATTATTTGTACACCAGTTTCTGATTTACCTTATATTCTTAGAGGCAGTAATAACATTATTTGCGACTCATCGGATTTTTATGATATAAAAAAAGCGTTAGAGAATTTGTTATCAATTGACAAAAGTAACCTTTTTAAATATGGTAAAGATAACAAGAATAAATATTCACAATTATTTGACGAAGTTACTATAAAGGAACAAATAAAAAATATTATATGTGGTTGATTAGCAACGTGACTTTAATCTTATTTGCAAGTATTACATTCCAAAGCCTTTCTATTTTTATAATTGGAAATTTATTTCTAGCACTTGGAAACTTATTAATCAATATTGGGGCAAAATGTGAAAATAAAATACAATATAGTCATATATTTAATTTATGTTTTTTTGTATATCTTTTGTATGCAGTAGTCTGCTATTTTTATATGGGCTGGTTGGATTATAAAACACTTCTTGTATCAGATAGTATTACTGCATATATTCCATATACAGAGCGATTTATTAAAATGAACTCTTTTAGTGAAATGTGGAATACTATTTATAACAATTCTGTTACAGGGAAATATGCACATACAGGGATCATTTTAATCTACTTTGCAATGGTAGGAAAAATAGCTTATTTGTTTGACAATGAATTGTTTTTTAATTTACAGATTTCACTATTATTTTTATCATCATTTATATCTGTTTTTGTTTACAAATTACTACATGACAATGAGATCAAAAATTCATATAGATGGACTTTAATATATTCTTTTTTATCTATTAACTTTTATTATTCAACATTAATATTAAGAGATATACCTATCGCCTTACTATATTTGATAGTATTTTGTCATATTTTCAATAGATATTCACTTAAAAATCTCTGTATCATAGTTTTATGTGTATTAGTTATTTGGGGTATTAGACCTCAAAATGGGTTGTTTATTCTATTGTATTTATTAACACCTTTTATAAAAGATAGATTTGAAATAAAGGAAACAATTTTTGTAATTACAATAGTTTTACTAATAGGTTTTATCTTTTTTAAATTAGAAGGTATGGATATGTATGAGCAAAATCAAACAGGATTTTATAATCGTCTCCAAATTGTAGATAGCACGTCTGTGTTAAATAAATTCAATTTACTTCCTCCGATCATATCACATGCTGTTAAGGTTATTTATATATTACTGTCTCCGATTCCATGTTGGTCTTTTATGGCAATAGGTACATCTGCCAATGAATTAAATAATTTATTAGGATTTCCACGTGCAATAGGAACATATTATAATTATATTATATTGGGCTTTATTTTATTTGGATTGCGCACATTTTTTAAATCTGATATATTACAAAAATATAAATACTCATTGTTGATAAGTTTATTATTTATAGCCTTACAATCAAATTCAACAGAGTTGAGAAGAATCATGTTATGTTTTCCTATTCTGTTGCTTTATTCTACTATTGTAATAGATAATATGCCTCCAAAAACAAGTCATAGAGTTATAGAGTATATGACACTTATATTTGTTATCGCACAAATAATAGGAATGACAAAATATCTATAATTCTACCCTTTCACCAATTTGTAATAATTAATTTTTATATAATGCGTATTTTATTCATAGATAATACAGCTTTAATAAAAAGCGACAGCAGTTTTTACACCTATTCAAAAAATGGAGAATTGATGATTGCTTTACAGAATGCAGGGCATGATGTGTACGTTTTCCAATTTGTACACCATTCTAATAGCATTTCAACATTTGACTTACTTCAGCATAATTTCAGAGTCTTTCCTCAAAAAAGCGGGAAAAATAAAATATGGTCATATCTCATTGCTTATTTCAACCTTTTTATCGCTGTTTTGAAATGTGACTTTGTGTACATATATTATCCTAATACTTTCAAATTCATTCTGCCGATATGCTGGTTGTTCCGCAAGAGATATGCTGCATATGTTCGTGGGATGATTGGGGCAAACAATAAATTGTCTTATTGGATTTACCATCATGCAGAATTTGTTGTACAAACTGGTAGATTCGCCAATGAGGTAAAATGTAGAACTCTTCTTCCCCGCCCGATGATAAACTATACAAGCAAGGATATTTTTGCAAACAGGGTATATCCTACACATATTGACACTTTAAAACTTCTTTATCTTGGTAGGCTTGATCGGGAAAAAGGCTTGGTTGAATTGTTTAACGCCATACGTATGCTAAAAAACAAAGAGAAGAAAGTGAAATTAATGATAGTTGGAGAAGGGAGAGACAGAGAAATGCTGAAAGAAGAAATGGAAAAATTGGAAATAGATGATAAAGTGACCTTCTATGGTGCAGAATTTGATCCTGTCAAGATTAGATGGTTATACACATCGGCAGATGTTTACGTTATACCTACTTATCATGAAGGTTTTCCACGCACAATCTATGAATCGATGATATTTGGCACTCCTATCATTACAACAATGGTCGGTGGTATTCCTTATGTGATGAAGGACAAATTTAACTGTAAATCGATAGATGTCAGGAGCGCTGATAGTATTGTAGATGCAATAGAGTTTATCATTGATCACTACGATAACGCTATCACTTGGGCAAAAAATGGTTTTAGCACTGTGCGTGAAATATTGAAGCGAGATACACATGCTGATACATTGGTTAAGGAAATAGAAATGATTAATAAAGTGAAAAAAAATGCTACAAAAATTTTGGAATAAAAAGCTTCAGGGGGGAGGAGGTTGCATTCTGTTACTATCATCTTCACTTGTCGGCAAGATCTGTACAAAGATAAGAAGCAAAATACATGCTTGGAATTTAGGGTCGGTTGGTCCTAATTTAGTTATTTATAAGAAATTTAAGTACCGATACCCAAGCAAAATTCATTTAGGGGACAATGTATTTGTTGATGAGAATGTTACTTTCAGTTCTGAAAAGGGAGAAGAAAATTTACTAGTTGGCAATGGAGTAAGTATAGGTCATGATACTTTTATTGACTACACTGGCGGCATAATAATTCGGGAAAAAGCACATATCGCATTTGGGACATACATAAACACTCATACTCATGGTTATGACTACACTTCTGAGGCAAGGGGCTGCTCATTGGAAATTGGGGAGAATGCGTTTATAGGAGCTAAAAGTGTAATATTATACAATTGTAACCGTATCGGGAAAAATACGGTAATTGGAGTTGGTTCGATTGTAACAAAGGACGTTCCAGACAATGCCATCGTAGCGGGTAATCCTGCAAAAATCATCAAGTACAGAGACGATTTATGAAATTATTAATAGTAGTCCGTAATTTTTACCCATCTACATTAGGAGGGCCAAGCTTGACTCTTTATTGGTTGGCGAAAGCATTGCTCAATCAAGGAATTGACGTTACAGTCATCACATCTTCTGACCATGTACCTGTAAATAAAGTTGCGTTCGATAAATGGATAGAATTGGACGGAATTCATGTGTACTTTGCTTCTGTGGAAGAGAGTGATTCTTTTCATTGTCCTGTCACGAAAATGATGAAACGCTACATAAAAGATATGGATGTTATTTTGTTAGGTTCCTTATTTTATAAGCCTTCATTCTTTACTTCTGTTTGGGCAAAGCTTTATCATAAAAAGGTGATATGGTCTCCACGGGGAGAATTGTTTCCTGCTGCTATAAACAACAAACGATTCAAAACATTTTATGTAAAAGTCTTAAACAAATTGTTTGGAAAACGGACACTCTTTCATGCCACCTCTGAAATAGAATCAACATATATCAAACAGTACTTTGGGGAAGCAAAATACTACATTTTACCTAATTACATGACATTGCCTGAAAGAGCCACACGAAACCCTCATTGCCCTTATTTATTATTTGTAGGACGTATTGCACCCATTAAAGCGCTAGATAAACTTTTAGAGGCATTGGCTATTTCTAAAAAATTCCGTGAGTCGGGCTATACATTCTGCATAGCGGGAGGTGTTGAAGCGCAATTTGAAATATACTATCAAAGTCTGCTTATACTTATTTCTAAATTACAATTAAAAGGGAAAGTGGAGTTTTTAGGTTCTATTACAGGGAAAAAGAAAGAGCAATTGTATGCTGATGCATATATGTCATTTTTAGTTTCAAAATCTGAGAATTTCGGTAATGTGGTTATTGAGGCATTGGCGCAAGGCACTCCTGTTATTGCATCCAAGGGCACTCCGTGGAGTAGTCTAAATGAATGTGAAGCTGGCTTTTGGGTTTCTAATGATTCTCAAAGTCTTGCCATGTGTATTGACGAAATCTTGATGATGCAACCGGAAACCTATCAAAGAATGAGGCAAAACGCTTTAAAGTTAGCGGAAAATTTTGATGTGGAAAGAAATATTTCCAAATGGATTCATGTACTTGAATCGTAGACCTTTAGAATTAAAATAAGATCTATATAATTTTATCATGTCAGTATTTAAAGATAAAGTCCTGTTGATTACAGGTGGAACTGGTTCTTTTGGGAACGCTGTTCTTCGTCGCTTTTTGGATAGCGACATTAAGGAAATTCGCATTTTCTCACGTGACGAAAAGAAACAAGATGATATGCGTCATCAGCTACAAAATCCGAAAGTGAAATTTTACATTGGCAATGTACGTAATAAGACATCGGTGGATATAGCCATGCGTGGGGTGGATTATGTATTCAGCGCCGCTGCTCTGAAACAAGTGCCCAGTTGTGAGTTTTTCCCAATGGAAGCAACATGCACAAATGTTTTGGGTACTGAAAATGTTCTTCTTTCCGCTATTGAACATGGAGTCAAGAATGTAGTGGTTCTTTCAACAGATAAGGCTGCTTATCCAATTAATGCGATGGGAATTAGTAAAGCTTTAATGGAGAAAGTAGCGATAGCCAAAGGTCGTGAATTAGGAGAAAATGCACAAACAACTATTTGTTGTACCCGTTATGGAAATGTAATGGCAAGCCGTGGCTCTGTCATACCTTTATGGGTGGAACAGATGATGGACGGAAAACCTATAACCATTACTGACCCAAATATGACCCGTTTTATGATGACGCTTGATGATGCGGTTGACTTGGTTATCTATGCGTTTACTCACGGTCACAATGGTGACCTTTTCGTTCAAAAGGCTCCTGCGGCAACCTTGTCGGTTTTAGCGCAAGCGCTGAAAGAGACTTATGCAAAGATCGATTCGAAATATTTGGAAACGGAAGTGAAAGTAATCGGCACACGACATGGTGAGAAACTGTATGAGACGTTAGTAACACGTGAAGAAATGTCGAGAGCGGAAGACATGGGTAATTATTACCGCATACCTTGTGATACTAGAGACTTGAATTACGATAAATATTTCACAGAAGGAAATGAAGAAGTGGCTAAAATAGAAGACTACCATAGCCATAACACACATCGTCTAGACGTAGAGGATATGAAGGAATTATTGTTGAAGTTACGCTTTATTCGGGAGGATTTAGGTTTAGTGCTTCGTGCCAAGGCTAGAGAAATCCGAAGCGAATAGTTTATTTGATAGAGATATGAAAATATTAGTTTTAGGAGCTTCCGGTATGGCAGGGCATGTGGTTGCTCTGTATCTACAGGAACAAGGATATAATGTGATAGCTTATACTCGACAACCTTTCCAATATTGTGAAAATATAATAGGAGATGTAACTGATACAGAAAAATTTAAGCATATTCTATCCGGGAATAATTATGATGCAGTAATAAATTGTATCGGTTTGCTAAATCAATTTGCAGAAAATAATCCAGCAAATGCAGTATTCATCAATAGTTATATTCCTCATTTTATTGCTGATACATTAAAAAATAGAAAAACACGATTGATACAGATGAGCACGGATTGTGTTTTTGCGGGAAATACAGGTCCTTATTCCGAAAGCTCATTTCCAGATGGACGTTCTTATTATGACAGGACAAAGGCTTTAGGGGAAATTAATGATGAGAAAAATTTGACATTTCGGAATTCGATTGTAGGACCGGATATTAATGAAAAAGGAATAGGTCTGTTTCATTGGTTTATGAAGCAAGAAGGTTCCATTAAAGGTTATACAAATGCAATATGGACAGGAGTAACCACGCTTACGCTTGCCAAAGCCATGGAACGTGCTTTAACTGTCAATCTTACAGGATTATATAACCTAGTAAATAACATAAGCATATCAAAATATGATTTGTTGTGTTTGTTTAATAAGCATTTTCGTAAAGGTGAGTTGTTTATAGAACCTGACGATAAGCTGAAACTTGATAAATCTCTGCGAAATAACCGACAGGATTTTGATTTTATTATACCCTCCTATGAAGAAATGATAAAAGAGATGAGAGAATGGGTAGATGCCCATAAAGAATTATATCCTATTTATTAAAACATACAGTTATGTCTAAATTGAAACTGATGACGATTGTCGGTACACGACCGGAGATCATCAAAATGTCTGCTATCATCAAAAAATGTGATATATATTTCGAACAAATTCTGGTTCATACCGGGCAAAATTACGACTATACACTTAATGAAGTTTTTTTTAAAGATTTAGGATTGCGTGAGCCTGATTACTATCTAGGGGTAGTAGGTGATAATTTGGGGCAGACTATGGGGAATGTTATCACAAAATCTTATGAGCTGATGACAACAATAAATCCAAATGCTGTTATCGTTTTAGGCGATACAAACAGTTGTCTTTCTGTAATAGCAGCCAAGCGATTGAAAATACCGATTTTTCATATGGAAGCAGGAAATCGTTGTAAAGATGAGAATTTGCCGGAAGAGGTCATCCGGCGTATTATCGATGTGACAAGTGATATCAACTTGTGTTACAGTGAACAAGCTCGCCATTATATTTTAGCATCGGGAGTAAAACCTGAATATACTTATGTGGTAGGTTCTCCCATGCGTGAAGTTTTAGATGAGAACCGAAAAAAAATAGAAAGTAGCCATATTTTGAACGATTTACAGTTGAAGAAAGGTGGATATATACTGCTTTCTGCGCATCGTGAAGAAAACATTGATATCGAAGCTAATTTCTTGAGTCTGATGAATTCGGTTAATGCTATGGCTGAAAAATATGATATGCCTATTCTATACAGTTGTCATCCTCGCAGCCAAAAAATTATTGAAAAACGCGGATTTGTATTTGATAAACGGGTCATACGACATCAACCTTTAGGTTTTCATGATTATAATCATTTACAACAAAATGCGTATTGCGTAGTTTCCGATTCGGGTACCATTCCAGAGGAAGCGGCTTATTTCAGATTTCCAGCGGTATCCATTCGTACATCTACGGAACGCCCGGAGGCAATGGATAAAGGAGTTTTTGTTATCGGATGTATTTCAACAGAACAGGTTTTACAAGCCGTAGAACTTGCCGTTCAAATGTTTGCAAATGAAGATTTACCTATTTGTGTACCTGCATATAATGATATAAATGTCGCTACTAAAGTGGTAAAATTGATTCAAAGTTATACGGGAATTGTCAATAAGATGGTTTGGCGCAAATAATCAATGCAATGAAAATAACGATTGTCTGCCAATATTTTTACCCGGAAGAGTTCAAGGTAAATGATTTAGCTGAAGAATGGGTTAAACGAGGGCATGAAGTAACGGTACTGACAGGGAAACCAAATTATCCGAAAGGGAAAATACTGAGTGGCTATAAGTTCTGGGGAATACAAGAAGAAAATTATAAAGGAGCCAGAGTTATCCGTATTCCTCTTATACCAAGAGGAAAAGGAGGTGGATTACGACTAATGATGAATTATTTTTCATATGTGTTTTTTGCCTCTTTATATGTATTAACCCATCGTATTGAAACAGACAGAATTTTTTGTTTTGAAACGTCTCCTGTGTTTCAAATGTATCCTGCGTTGCTTTTAAAAAAGAGAACCGAGGCTAGTGCTTCAATATGGATTCAAGACTTATGGCCGGAGAGTGTGGCTGCCGCAAGTAATTTGAAAAACGGATTTATAATGAATCTATTATCAAAATTAGTTAAAGGTATTTATCGTAGAACAGATATTTTGTTTGTACAGTCTCCAGCTTTTTATGAATCTGTTTTAGATAAGGGAAATTTTAATGACAAGTTGGTGTACGTACCCAATTGGGCTGAAGATGTTTTTATGAAGAAGAGTTGTAGCTCAAAGAAATATGAGCATTTGATGCCTAATGGATTTAAAGTAATGTTTGCAGGTAATATAGGGGCAGCCCAAGATTTTGCGTCTATTATTCAAGCAGCTGCTTTAACCCGGCATATTCCTGAAATCAAGTGGGTTATAGTAGGTGATGGGCGCATGAAGGCAGATGTTGAACAAAAAGTAAAGTCTTTAAAGTTAAATGAAACTTTCCTGTTCTTAGGCCGTTTCCCAGTTGAAGAAATGCCAGATTTTTTTGCTCTTGCAGATACAATGTTGGTATCATTAAAAGAAGAGTATATTTTTTCACTGACGATACCTTCTAAAGTACAAGCATATATGGCATCTGGAAAACCGATTGTTACAATGTTGTCCGGTATTGGTAATAAAATTCTTAAAGAGGCTGATTGTGGGTTGACCGCTGAATCTGGTGATTTTAAGACATTGGCAGAAAATGTAATTGCAATGTATCGTAAGACAGAAGAGGAAAGGTTGCAATTGGGTATGAATGGGCAAACCTATTATAAGGTACATTTTCAAAAAAAGGTATGCATCGACAAACTTGATCAAATAATGAAAATTTGAAAAATAATATGTTACTAGATAATGAATTATTCAATACCATTTGGGATAAAGCTAAAGATTCAGTACGTCACAGAATGCATTTTGATTTGCGAGATTCCGAAAACGATGATTCTCAAAGGATGCTAAATGTATTGGAAATTGATACAAAAATTCCTATACATCGACACAGAGATACGTCTGAAGTGGTGATTATCCTTAGAGGAAAAGTTCGTGAAGTTTATTTTGATAATCAAGGGAATGAAATAGCATCATATCTCCTTGAATATGGAAGCCCTATTCCCGGAATTTGTGTTCCTAAAGGGATGTGGCATACTTGTGAATGCCTTGAGCCTGGTTCTGTGATCTTTGAATCTAAAAATGGAAGATATGACCCTCTTTCAACAGAAGAATTTCTATTCAAATTAGAACTATTAGGGAAAGGCGGGAAGGATGCAGAAGAATCTAGCCATATCGGTTTTTAAAAGAAGACTACTTTTTTCTTTGAAGGTGAGGCCTTTGAAAGAAGGGAAATATTATCCGGCTATAGCGGTGGGGGGGTAATGACCAAATCGAGCAATTGAAGGTAAAGGGGATATGGGCGTTATTTTATGAATTATTATGTGGCTATGACTAAACGTATTCATTTTGGCCAGCATGAATTAGGAATCCATTTAGCCTATCGGTATCACAATGTGGAATATAATAAGAAATGGAATGGCGTGGTAAGTGGTGTAACCTATTGACCAGGTTTTGTAAAGAACTTACGTTTTATAGCCGAATATACGGGTGATAATGTGAATGTGAACTTCGACTGGAAACTGTGGAAGCATCTGCTGATACAGTCCTCCTTGTAGAATGGGAAATACTTTTCCGAAGGCATATGCTTCTGTATCAACCGGCTGTAGATAGACGATACAAATTATCCTTTATTATTCGATTTTTTGGACATGCAATAGGAAACTGTCTTCAAGCAGGAAGGTTTCAACCGGTAGGTTATCCACTTGCGTCGGTATGGTGATTGTTGGTTGGTGTTAGAATATTCGATTTGTGTAATAGTCAAGATTAATGGAACTGTCTTTAACAGATTACTATCGCCGTCTAGGCTTCCAGGTGGCAGAATCCGAAAACGGATTACGGATAGGCTTCAAGCCGGAAATGGTACATGCCATAGTGAAAGAGGTTCGAAACGAACGTCCTTTGACCCGTTCGGATGCTGAACTGTTTTATGAGACGCTCTCTCCACTAAATAAAGGGTATCGAAATCTCTATTTCAGGATCGTGGCACACGGCGGATTTCTGCCGGAGGCATTGGACTTTGAACTGCACGGGTTAACCGTATCGGATGAAAGTTATATTGAAAGCCTCTTGTCCGGAAGACATGTGGAGCTTTATCCGCATAACGAAGCAGCTTATAGGGCGATCACACGGGGATTCAAACAGCACCGTATCGGTGCTGTCGTACAGGCTACCGGAACAGGGAAATCTTATTTGCTGGCACGCTATATCGCGGATCATGCAAAGGAGAAGATATTGGTCTTTGCTCCGAACATCACGATTCTGGATGAGATCCGGAAAGCAGTCGGATTCTTTGCTCCGCAAGTGACGTACCGGACATTCCAGTCACTGATTTATAACCGAAAGGATAATAGGTTGTTACGGGCGGAGCATATTCTGATCGATGAATTCCACCATTTCGGGGCAGAAATTTGGGGAAGCGCCTTGCAGGAAGTGATAGAAAATAATCCCTGTGCCAATGTCCTGGGAACATCGGCAACGCCAATCCGTCCAGAAGGAATGATTGATACGGTGGATCTTTATTTCGAAGGAAATTTGTTTTATGAACTTACCTTGCCGCAGGCTTGGTATTACAATATTTTACCGGTTCCGGTCCTGGTACAAAGTGCTTACGGGCTGGACAACGAACTGGACCGGCTGCAAAGAAAGCTGGAACGCAGCGGTTGTTCGAAAGGACGAAAAGAAAAGGTACAGAGGAAACTGGATTTGGCACGTGTGGATTTCAAAGAGGCTTTGGGTGCACCGGAGGTCATCCGGAAGTTTCTGCCGACAAGCATACGCAAACTGCTGGTCTTCTGTCGTGATCTCACCGATTTGAAACAGATGGTGCCGGAAGTATGCGGATGGCTCACACGAGCGGGACGTGCCATCACTCCGTTCGAGATCCATCATGCCCAAGGTGAACGACAGAACGGTCGGATACTGGATGCATTCCGGGAGGAATCAGACCGGCTGCACGTATTGTTTTCCGTCAATATGCTGATTGAAGGACTACATGTGGAGGGTGTGGATGCCGTCTTATTCCTTAGACGGACGGAATCATATATTGTTACTTTGCAGCAATTGGGCCGTTGCCTGGATGCCGGGGCAGGAAAACAGCCGGTCGTCTTGGATTTTGTCAACAATCTTTCAGGAAAATCGGTCTATGACGTGATGGCTCCCCATTTGGAGCGTCTATCTCTCCTTCCATCACCCAAAGGATTCGAAGGAAACACCTCTTTTCTGACGACGGGTTTCTTGTCAGACATAAGACTGCGCATAGAGGAGATATTGGCAGAACTGGAGCCCTGGCAGATTATGTATGAGAGGCTTATTGAATTCCGTCGGGAAGAAAACGACTGGCCGTCAGTTACGGAAGGAAAACTCGGTTTGTGGTGCAACACCCAACGCATTGCCTATAAACGGGGAAAATTGCAGGAGGAACGTCGCCGCCAGCTGGAATCAATCGGCTTCGAATGGAATCTGCTTGATTCCAAATGGATGAAAGAATACCGTGCGTTGAAAGTTTTTTTTGATACCTGCGGACGCTGGCCCAAACGTGAAGACGGCCCGCTTGCGACCTGGTGTTATACCCAGCGGGAAAGGCGGAAAGAAGGACGCCTGAGCAAAGAGCGCATCCGGGCTTTGGATGAGATTGGCTTTGTTTGGAATCAGGATCTCCAAGGGGAATGGATGAAGAACTACGAGGAACTGAAGTCTTTTATCGGCAAATATCAGCGTTTTCCTAAATCAACGGAAGGGAACTTGGGCGGATGGTGTCATACACAACGGAAAATACGTAAACTGGGCAAATTATCCCATAATCGCCTGATCTTGTTGGATAAAATAGGATTTGTCTGGTCGGCGGAACAAGCCTGGAAAAACAACTTCGAACAATTGTGCCTGTTTCATAGCCGACAAGGACGATGGCCGGGATGTCGTGAAGGATCATTGGGGCGCTGGTGCACCATCCAGAGACGGGATTACCGCAAGGGAAAAATGTCGGACGAACGGAAAGCACAATTGGAACAGATCGGTTTCCCTCTTATCTGATATGGAATATATTCGATTTATTACGAGAGTTATCAATTCATTTTCATGCGGAAGCCCTTGTCTGAATCCTGTTATCGGAGGAGGCAGGGGCTTCTTCCATATTTTACCTGAAATAATAATAGTATGTCACTTTGAACTGTCTTGACAAGTCCGCTACAAATCCTTGGCTGTCTGAAATGTCTGTTTATGATAACACGAAAACGAATTTATGGGAATAGGAAAGGTTTCATTGCAGCATAAAGTGCTTTTAGGGTATATGATATTGATCGTGGTCGTATGCAGCGTGGTCTCCATCCTGTTATACGAGAGAAGCCGTATGCGTGCAATAAGAACGGAAACATTGGAGATACGCCGGATACGTCATGATGTCAATACGGCACATCGCCATATTACCGAACTTGCCACCGACGGGGAGTCTGTCATTGTCTGGGAGGATGCTGATTTCCGTAACTACCATGGAAAGCGCTTGCATACGGACAGCCTGCTGCAAACATTGAAATCGAGTTGTGGCATGTTTGTCCTGTCCGAACAAATTGATTCCTTATGTCATTTACTGGAGGCGAAAGAAGAGCATCTGTTCCACATCATGAAAAGCATCACCCAACTGGAGGAGGCTGACAGCCTGCTTGCAAACCGCCTGCCTGTCGTTGTAAGGGAAGCGGTTCGTATCCGAACAGTCACCCAAAAGAAGAAAGGGGTTGCCGGCTGGTTTGGAGGGAAAAAGAAAGTACAGGTCTTCGAACCGTCGAAAGGGTTGCAAGAATTGAATGACAAACTGCTTGCCATGCAGGAGGAGCGTGATCGTCGGATAGACGCCTACGCGGACAGCTTGCGTAAGCAGAACAAAGCATTGAACCAAAAATTGAACATGCTCGTCACCCATCTTGATGGGCAGGCACAGGCCGCATTTATGAACCGGGAGGAAAAAATCACGGAAGCCGGAGAGTTTTCTTTCAAATTGTTTGTCATAGTAATTGTTTCCGCCTCCGCCCTGTTATTCGTCTCGTTTCTGATTATCCGGCATGATATTGAGAAAGAGAGGAAAGGCCGGGCACAGCTCCAACGGATAAACCGGGAGAACGAGGAGCTGCTGGGAATGCGCAAACAGATCATCCTGACCATCTCGCACGATATACGGGGACCTTTGGGCAATATCAGCAACTGCGTGGAGCTGGCTTCGGAAACCCGTGAGAAGAGAAAACGGGAGGGGTACCTTGAGAATATCCGCCATTCCTGCCGCCATATACTGAATCTGGTGAACAACCTGATGGATGTTTATAAGATCAACGAGACTAAGGATACCCGTAACGAGGTCCCTTTCCGTCTGAACAGCCTGCTTGACAACATATCGGAGGAGTATGCTCGGAAAGCGGCCGGACAGGCCCTGTTGTTTGAACAAAAGCATGAGAATGTCAATAATATCACGGTGAGAGGAGATGCTGACAAGCTGGAACAGATACTGAATAATTTGCTGACAAACGCCATCAAGTTCACCCCGGCCGGTACGGTCCGTTTCCATACCAGATATGTGGAAAGCAAATTGCATGTGGAGGTAGGCGATACCGGTATCGGTATGGACAAGGAGACATTGGGCCGTGTCTTCCGTCCGTTCGAACGTGCGGCACAGGATATAAACTCGGAAGGGTTCGGTCTGGGGCTTTTTATCACAAAAGGCCTTGTAAAGGTACTGGACGGAAGCATTGACGTGGAGAGCCGACCGGGCAAGGGCACGACATTCCGCCTGACATTCCCTCTTTTGGAAACAACGGAAGATCCGGAAACGGAAGAGTTCCAAATACAATCCACCATGGTACTTCCCAAGCGTGTACTGGTAGTAGACGATGACAGCATCCTTTTGAGAATAACAGAAGACATGCTCGGACGCCACGGCGTGGAATGTACGCCCTGCCAAAGTGTAAAAGAAGCGGTTCTCGCACTCGACCGTCTGGATTATGATCTGGTATTGACAGACATACAAATGCCCATGACCGATGGTTTCGGCTTGTTGAAATTATTGCGTAACTCGGATATCGGAAATTCCCGTACCATCCCTGTCGCTGTCATGACAGCACGGGGTGACGGCGATTCGGGTATCTATGTGAAATCCGGTTTTTGTGGTTGCATACACAAGCCTTTCTCCTCAAAAGGATTGCTGGCCTTTCTATCCTCTGTAATGACAGGCGGAACTACCGGCACGTCCCCGTTTGATTATTCTCGCCTGATGGAAAGCACGGACGACCGCCGGCATATGTTCGGACTTATCATGAAAGAGTCGGAAAAGGATCTGGCCGAACTGGAAGGGGCATTGAAGGGGATGGACCGGGAGATCATGCGGAGAGCCGTACATCGGATGACTCCGGTCTGGGTGTTGTTGGGAGCCGATGATATATTGTCGGACTACTGGAAAATCCTGCATGACAAGGCTGCAAGTGACGAGACGGTCAGAAGGCGTACTTTGGAGGTTATGGAGCAGATACGGATACTGATAGATGAAGTGAATAATGAATTAGAAAAAAAGGATGACGGAAATGAAAAGGACTTTACTGATCGTGGAGGATAACCTGATCCTCTGCGATATTCTTGAGAAATGGCTGCTGAAAGCCGGTTACGGAGTATTGACGGCCACAGACGAGCCCTCGGCACGCCGGAAAATTAAAGAGAACGACGTAGCGCTGGTACTGACGGATGTCCGCCTTCCCGAAGGGAACGGTATCAGCCTGCTGGAATGGAGCGTGTCCCAAGGGTTGCATATTCCTTTTGTGGTAATGACCGAATATGCCTCCATAGCCGATGCGGTGCGTGCCGTCAAACTGGGCGCGAAGGACTACTTACCCAAACCTGTCTATGAGGAACAGCTATTGGAACTGTTGCGTGGATTGCTCGGTCTGCCTGTCGCCGTTCCTAAAAGGAAAATATTGATGAAAAGGCGCAGCGTGGCATTCCGGGAAACAGAACGGATAGCCTGCCGTGTGGCTCCCTTGGATTGTTCCGTCATGATTCTCGGCCCGAATGGCTGTGGAAAAGAGTCTGTCGCACAGCTGATCCAACAGCATAGCGGACGCAGGGACAAGCCTTTTGTAGCCGTGAACTGCGGTTGTATCCAAAGGGAACTTGCCGCCTCAGAATTTTTCGGCCATGTGAAGGGGGCGTTTACCGATGCGAAGAAGGAAACCGTCGGTTATTTTGAGGTGGCCCGGGGCGGCACGCTCTTCCTTGACGAGATCGGAAACATGCCTTCAGGAATGCAGGCTCTGCTGCTCAGGGTATTGCAGGAGAGGGTGTATTGTCCAGTGGGCAGCCGCAAGGAGCTTGAAGCTGACGTACGCATATTGTCAGCCACCAACGAGGATATGGAGCGTGCCATACGGGAGGGACGTTTCAGGGAGGATTTGTACTACCGTCTCGCCGAGTTTGAGGTACGCCAGCCGTCCCTATTCGAGTGTCCGGAGGATATATTGCCGTTAGCCGACTTCTTCCGTGAACAACATTCAGAAGAAATGCGTGTGAAAACTTCCGGTTTTACCGAACAAGCCAAGATATCCATGCTCGCCCACTCATGGCCGGGCAATGTGCGTGAGCTTGGCAACCGGGTTAGGCGTGCCGTATTGCTGGCGGAATCTCCATTGCTGACCCACAAGGATATGGAACTTGATGCGGCCGTTTGTAAAACGAGCAGAAAATGCCTGTTGAACGAAACCGATGAAAAGGAACTGGTCAAGAAAACTCTGGATGTATATGACGGCAATGTCAGCCGTGCGGCGGAAGCGTTGGGGATGAGTCGCCCGACACTGTACAAGAAAATGGAAAGGTATGGATTGAAATAGAATTCTCATTCGCTTCGTTCATATATCATCCGGCAGATTCCGTTTGAAAAAGTCTTGCAGTCAAGAAGTTTCCAGCGGGCAGACCGGAATTCTCCCGTCAGGGGGATTCCGTCACCATAAGAAAGAGGCAGCAGATAAAGCACCGCCTCGTCCACCAGATTATACCGGAAAAGCCCGCCGGCATATTCCGCACTTCCTCCATCCTGCACTTCAGCCAGGTAAGCGCAGCCTTTGTCGTGCTTTTCCTTCACATCCAGGAGATCCATCAGACCGTAATGAGGATAAATACGGAATGTGGCATCTTGCGACCAGTGCGGAAAACCGTATCGTCTGTTCTCCCTCACCCACCGCATAAGTATCTCGTTCTCATGCGGAAGGAACCCGTCCAGGGTGAGTGCCATGATAACTTGAATTTTTGCCATACCTCTTGTTAAAAAAGCATGAAACCCATGCTTATTTCGAACAGAGGCTCTGACAAAGCCCAACACAGAAACCCGCATGGGCTCATGCTATAAGGTATAGCATAAGCCTCACGCAATAGCCTCTGTGTTTTTGAATTTGTCAGATTCCTGTTCGAGACGTCTTGCGACTTATGTATAATAATGGCGGTCCCAATTGTCGAGACCTGCCTTATTTCTCTATTTCAAGTTTCAAATATACGGCATCTTTTTCAATAATCCGATCAGTCGGGGTATAATTTCTTCAATTACCCCTCCACTTGTCATGATTTGTCGGGGTCCTTTCCTTTTTCATCTTCCAGACCTAGTCGTTTACGGAGTTCAGGGTCATTTTTGATACGCCGCATCTCCTCATTGATAATAGCCTGCGCATCCGCCTTGATCTGGTCGTAATTGCGTTGTATCTGTTGCATCATGATGTCGTTACCGTTCCTGTCCTTGAAGTCGTTGATGACCGGGATTTTCTGATAAGCCTTTTCTTCCGCGCTGATCTTGGTATGGTCCACGACAATTTCGGCATGAAATATTTTTTGCTCTATCCTCTCATCAAAATTATCCGCCACAGCCCCGACAAACGTGCCTTGTGAGAGGTTGGCGATCTTTGATGCGGGAATGAGCGAGTCTAGCTGTGTGTTGATGGAGGTGGATACGTCCTGACGGTTGATGGATACGGACTGACGTTGCTGAAGCACCTTGCCGAAGCGCTCTGAAAGCGTTTTTGCGGTTTCACCGACCACCTGTCCGCTGAAAATATTCCCCACCGTGTTCTGGATGACCTTGGATTCTTTTTCTCCGTAGTCACGTGTCAATTGACTGAAATCCTGAAAACCCAGAAGCACGCCCACCTTGTTGCTTCTCGCCGTCGCGATCAGGTTGTCAAGCCCACGGAAATAGATGGTGGGAAGCTCGTCAATGATAACGGCGCATTTAAGCTGTTTTTTCTTGTTGATAAGCTTGACGATACGGGAATTATATAATCCGAGCGCTGCCGAATAAATGTTCTGCCTGTCCGGATTGTTGCCCACGCAGAGCAGTTTGGGCTCTTTCGGATTGTTGATATCCAATGAAAAATCATTACCGGTCATCACCCAGTAGAGTTGTGGGGAGATCATGCGCGTAAGGGGTATTTTAGCCGAGGCTATCTGGCCTTGGAGCTGGTCTTGGGCATTTCCCTTCCATGCGTCCATGAAGGGGGAAAGGTAGTTTTCCAGCTCCGGATAAGAGGTCAGGATGGTGAACAGGTCTGAGTAGGGTTTGTTGAGCAGTTCCACCGCATGGGGAAACGTACAGTAAATACCGCTCTTGTAAATCTTTAAATACCAGATTATTGCCGCAAGCAGAATAATAGGGGACTCCACGAAGAAGTCCCCCTGTTTTTCGATCCAGGTGCGATTGAGGTTGAGCATTATCGTATAGCTCGCCTCGTACGCATCGGAAATGTCCGTCATGAATTCCGGATTGATGGGATTGCACCGGTGAGACCTGCGCGGATCGTCAAAATTGATGACATAGAACCGGGGCTTGATCTCGTACTTGTCCATATTCTTCAACAAAGAATTATAGGCGATGGTGGACAGGTCATCAAACTTGTAATCGTAGATGTAAATCGCAAAGCCTTTGGCTATAAGCTGGCGTATGTAACTGTTGACTATCGCATAGGATTTGCCGCTGCCCGGTGTCCCGATAACCATGCAGGCACGGAAAATATTGACAATATTGACAAATCCGTTATTCCAGCGTTTTTTATAATAGAATCTCGTCGGGAGGTTTACCGAATATTCATTCTCCATCAGTCGGGTTTCCTGCATGAAACTTTCATTTTCCATATTGAACACATCTTCCATGAGGTTGTGCCTGTAAATGCGACTCATCCATAACCCCGACATCAACAGGGCGAGATAGCCTGCCGTAAGAGTAAAAATATAGAATGCGGTATTTGCCATGTGTGGCAATGGCAGTTCAAGAAGCCACCAGTTCAGAAAAAACAATGCGCATCCTGCCACCAATGCCGCATAAATTTTAGGCCAGGTTATCTTTTCACCTTTGACTCCGTGCGTACCCAGACAGGAAACGGCCAACAGAAGCACAGCCGACAGTTTGCTCCAGAGAATACAGTTGAAAATTCCGGTCGTGTTGTTGAAGTTTATCAGAATCCGGTCTATCACCTCAAGGTTCAGATGCCATGCGGTGATACTTGGATAGCAGTACACATAAACGTGTACCACCAAAAGAAAAATACTCACGGCCCTGCCGAACTCCATTATCTTGGCGAGAGCCCTCAAATCGTCTTCCTGTTGCATAAAAATTGTGAATAAACGGGTTGATACTTGTTTTGTCTAAATGCCACGCGACTTACGCCTGGCTTTCTTCTTTTTCTTCATACGGCGTGCGAAAGCCTCCTCCTCGTAATCCCGCGGATTGTTTTCCATGGAAAGGATACCCGCCGCCAGTTCGAGCGCACTTTCCTGTCCCTCCTTGTAACGATGATGCTGCCAAAGTTCTGTAGCGGAATGTCCGCCCCGTTCCTTTTCGGGTATGTTTTCCAACCATTTGAAATAGTCGTTGAACACATTGGCAGAAAACACCTTGCCCATGCGTGAGCCGTTGAACACCTCCCGATGGTTGTGATCAATAAAGGTGACACCATAGATACGTCCCCGCTCATTCTTGCGGAAAACCACATCAATACGCCTTTGCCCGAGCAGTTCCACAAACCGTTTCTGTGAATCCGCCTGCCGCAAGGCACGAACGATGTCCGCCTGTATGGAGGGGGCCCATTTCCCGTCTTTGAGAGCTTTCAGATTCATCAGCATCCGCTTTTCCAACTGTTCATTTCCGAAGCGTTTCCCAAATCGGGAACTCTTGAACGGTGGGCTGACAACCTTGCCGGTATCATCCGTGACCGAATAGACAATACCGGTATATGGTGTACCGTTGTATTCTCCCCTGACCTGTTTCGCCTCGATGTTGAGCGTGGAAAGCAGCGCATTGTATTCCCCGAAGGTTTGGAAACGGTAGCTTTCCAATACGGCTTTAAGGGTATTGCCTATCTGATGGCGGACATCTCCCAAGGAAGCGTCCACCTTTCTTAGTTCCGCTTTTGGATTCCGCCTTTCCGCATCCGCTCCGTTTCGCAGACCGAAATCCACTTCCAGTTCCCGACAGGCGGTCATGGAACGCCGATGCTCGTAGGCATCGCTGATCTTTTTCCCCTGTTCATCCACACAGACACTGACAATATGGATATGGGTATTGTGTGTATCGGCATGTTTGTAGGTGATGTAAGGCTGATTCCCATACCCCATCTTCTGCATATAACGTTCCGCCAGTTCTGCCAGCCGCCCGTCGGTCAGCCGGTCTTCCGGTGCTGGGGAAAGGGAAATGTGCAGGACGGGCTTCTCCGTATTGCGGTTTGCCAGCAGGTAATTCTCAAAAGAGAGCAATGCCAGGCGTATATCCTCGCTTGGCAATCCGAGCCGGTCGGAAATCATACGGTTACCGGAAAGGATCTTAGCCGTACCAGCCGCTACCTTCTCATAGTTATAAGCAAGTGTTCCGTAAAGACTCATGCCATGGCTTATTTTTGCAACCATTTCCGCTCGTAATCCTGGGTTAGCGCCATGACCTTTTTACAGACGAGCATCAGCTCAAGACTCAATCTTTCCAACTTATAGAGCAATGCCCTCGCCCGTTTCTCCCCGAAATTGTTCTTCAAGGCACGTACCACCTGGTTGTAGTTGTTGCCGACAGCCTGGAACTGTTTGTGGAATTCTGTCAGCCTGATGTAATAGTCCATCGTCGCCTTGTCTATTTTCACGACCTTTATCTGTCCCGAGAAGATGGATTTCTTGATGAACAGCGTAAGGTTGCCGGCTCCTGAATCCGCCAGCAACTTTTCAAATCTTGTGTTCTCCTCGGCGTTCAGGCGGAAACTGTACTTGTGGTCCGCCGGATCATTTTTAGGCTTTCTGCCCGTCCTTGTCCCTGTTGTTTTCTCCATACACATGAGATTTTTGGTTTGTACTTTTTTCTCTTCCAGAATCCGCGACTTTGGAGCGGATTCCCCCC
>ENA-OPSV01000248-OPSV01000248.1-human-gut-metagenome-genome-assembly--contig:-NODE-248-length-43593-cov-3.515274_pt1 | contig 43593 bp, 58 predicted proteins | sample MGYA00241460_ERZ501912 | MGnify/ENA primary metagenome ERZ501912 (study PRJEB25962, sample SAMEA2042402) | human gut metagenome | biome: human gut; feature: human-associated habitat; material: faeces...
ATGATTACGGCATCACATAACCCTTATCAAGACAACGGCATAAAGCTTATTGATCAGAGTGGCGACAAGTTTTCCGACGACTTTTATGTAAAAATTGAAAAAATCTTAGAACAAAATCATTTAACTGAAAAAACACTGCCAGCATCAAAACAGACGCGTTTCGGAAAAATTTTCAAAAAAGACGAAATTATTGAAGACTATATTGAAAATATGCGCAAAATTGCACCTAATTATAAAGCCCTGCAAGGGCTGCGGGTGGTTATTGACTGCGCAAACGGCGCTTATTCTTATATTCTTCCCCAGACATTCAAGGATTTGGGTGCCGGCATTATTTCAATCAATAATCAGCCGGACGGGTATAACATTAATCAAAACTGCGGTTCCCAGCACACAGAACAGCTGGCTCAAACCGTTAAAGAAGCCCATGCCCATTTTGGCATTGCGGTTGACGGGGACGGCGACCGGGTTATTCTTGTCGATAATACGGGAACGGTTATTGACGGAGACCAACTGCTCTGTTTTTTGGCGCAATATCTAAAAAAACACGGACAACTCAACAATAACACAGTCATCAGTACAGAATGGTCCAATCTGGGACTGGGGGAATATCTGCGCAAAAACGGTTTTATTTATTTTCAAAGCAAGGTCGGGGAAAGATACGTTATTGATTTAATGAAAGAAAAATTTTCCTCGCTAGGCGGAGAACCTGTGGGACATATTGTTCTTTCACAATACGCAAAAAGCGGCGACGCTTTGGCCGTAGCCATTATTTTGGCTTTGGCCTATTTGGAAACCAACAAGCCTATGAATGAAATTTTTCCGATATTCTCCCCCTATCCCTGTTTAATTGAAAATATCCGGTTTTCAACCAAAGAATTTATGCAGCAAAGCCTTGAACATGATGATGTCCAAACAGCCTTAAATGACGCAAAGAAAACTTTGGGCGAAAACAGCAATCTGATTGCGAGAAAATCCGGCACCGAACCGGTTATCAAACTCCGGATTGAAGGAAAGGACGAACAAACGGTTGCCCGGCTTGCGAAACATTTAAAACAGCTTATTTTACAATATCAAAAATAATTTTATTTGAAACGATATTAGTAGGAATATTATCACTAATAGCAGGAATTGTAATTGGAATATTTGCATCACAATTTATGTCAGTATTAGTTGCAAAATTATTTGAAGCAAATATGACAAAATTTGAATTTGTGTTTTCAAAAGGTGCATGTATAAAAACTTGTATATATTTTGCAGTAATGTATCTTGCAGTAATGTTTTTTAACACAATCACAATTTCAAGATATAAATTAATAAATTTACTTACAGCAATTAAGAAAAACGAAACTATTAAATTAAAAAATCCAATTATTTCAATATTAGTATTTTTGATGTCAGCAGGAATATTAGCATATAGCTATTGGAAAGTAACAGCAGGGGTACAAACACTTGATACAGCCGATAAAATATTGCCACCAATATTAATGGGAATAATTGGAACAATTGGAGTATTTTGGTCTTTATCAGGGTTTATATTAAGATTAGTACAATCAATGAAAAAAACGTATTTAAAAGGAACAAACATGTTTGTGCTAAGACAATTAAACAATAAAATTAATACAACAGTAGTTAGTATGAGTGTAATATGTTTAATGCTATTTATGACAATTTCAGTATTATCATCTAGTTTATCTTTAAGAAACACAATGCAACAAGATTTAAAAGAAATGACACCAGTAGATATTAATTTATACAAAACAGCAAATTTACCAGAAAAAGCAACAATATATGGAATAGAAAAAATTTATACAAAAGAGCAAAGGGAAGATTCTAAAAAATCAGTAGAATATACATTAACACAAAATGGATTTGATATGAACTTATTAAAAGATGTAGTAGAAATACCAATATATGCAGATAACAATATAACTTGGAAAACATTTTTTGGAGATAATCTTGATGAGGTAAAAACTTTATATCCTATGTTAAGATATGAAACAGCAGAACAATTTGTAAAAGTTTCAGACTACAATAAAATAGCAAGATTATATGGGCAAGAAGAATATGAATTAAAAGATAATGAATATATAGTTCTTTGTGATTTTGACAGTATGAAAAACATTAGAAATATGGCATTAAAAAATGAAAATAAATTTGTAATAAATGGAAAAGAATATGTTTCTAAATATAATGAATGTAAGTCTGGATATATTATGATGTCAACAAGCCATGTAAATACAGGAATTATATTAGTACCAGATAGTTGTGACTTAAAAGATGAACAAAAAGAAATGATGTTTTTAGCAGCAAATTACAACGCAAATACAGATGAAGAAAAAGAAAAAATAGAAGCAATTTTTACAAGTAGTAATTCAGGACTTATACAAAATTTAGCAGATAATGGACTTGAAATAGATGGATTGACAAAAATTGCTATTATAGAATCAAGTGTAGGAATAGCAACATTGGTAGTGTTTATAGCAATTTACTTAGGTATAATATTTTTAATTGCAAGTTCAGCTATTTTAGCACTAAAACAATTAACAGAAAGTTCAGATAATAGGCAAAGATATATTATTTTAAGAAAAATAGGCTGTGATGAAAAAATGATAAATCAAGCACTATTTAGACAAATAGGAATATTTTTCATATTACCACTTATTTTAGCAATTATACATTCTATATTTGGAATACAATTTGCACTTTCAATGATGTCAGGTTTAGCAAGTACGGAACAATTATTACCATCAGTAGTTGCAACAGTATTAATCATTGGAGTAATTTATGGAATGTACTTTTTGGCTACATATTGGGGTAGTAAAAATATTATAAAGGAGGAGAAATAGATATGTTTATATTTGGATTTCTCAAAATGATAATAATAGGATTTATTGCTCTAGTAGTAATATTAGGAGTATCAATATGTAATGGATGGACTTTGCCAAAAGATGAAATGATAAATGCTTATGACACATTTTTACAAAGTTTTGATACAGAAGGACTTTCAAAAGATAAACAGCTAAAAGGGAAAAGAGTTTTTGGAACTGATAAATATATAGGAACATATCAAGCAGAATATAAAAATACAACAAGTGAAGAAAGTATATTTGGTGGAACACTATTGCATAGAAAAAATGGAGATCACATTAAATTAAAAATAAATGTAGAAAAAGAAAGTGGAAGTATCAATGTAATAAATAAACTAGGTAATAATGAAATATCATTAATAAAAGAAAATGGAGAATATGAAGATACTGTTTATATTGATGGTATGAGTTATTATTTAATTGTTAAGTTAGAAAATTTTAATGGAAAAATTAATATTATATCAGAATAGGGGGAAAGAGAGATGGAAAGTCTAAAAGAAAAAATACCAATGTTTATAATGGTATTAGTAGCAGTAGCAATTTGTGGATTAACAATATACTTTATAGAGTTTAAATCATTTACATATTATACACAAATTGATAATACAAAAATAGAACAAGTTTCTGTAACAGATGATATGAAATATCAATACACTTTAGACTGTTACAATGAAAAGGGAAAAAAGAAAGAATTTACATTTAAGACAAGCAGAGAACTAAGAGAAGATGCTTATTTGAAATTAAAAGTATTAGCAATAACTGGGGTAAATAATTGGGAAGAAGTGCAATTTGATGAACTTCCTGATAAAGTACAAAAAAATTATACTAAATAGAATAGTAAGTAGCCCTTAAAGGCAGGTGGTAATAGTGAAAGTTTTAAAAAAAATAATTTTTATAGTAGTATTAGTTTCAATAAGTATAGGATTACTATTTGTGGGTAGTGGATATGATATGTATAAAAAAGCAATAGAAGAAACAAGTATAGAAGATAAAATTGCAGAGATTAAAAGTAAAGAGAATTATACAAAAATTTCAGAGTTACCACAAATGTATAAAAATGCAGTAATATCTGTAGAAGATCATAGATTTTATAAACATAATGGAATTGATATAATCGCAATAGGAAGAGCAGCTTTTAATGATATAAAAGCAATGAGTTTTGTTGAAGGTGGTAGCACAATAACACAACAAATAGCAAAGAATATATATTTTACACAGGAAAAGAAAATAGAAAGAAAGATTGCTGAAGTATTTATGGCTTTTAAAATTGAAAAAAATTGTGATAAAGATGAGATACTAGAACTATATTTGAATACAAGTTATTTTGGAGATGGATATGATACACCAAAAGAAGCATGTAAAGGCTATTTTAATAAAGAATTAAATGAAATGACAGATTATGAATGTATTTTATTGGCAGGTATTCCAAATGCTCCATCTGTTTATGCACCTACTAAAAATCCAGAACTTGCAAAGCAAAGACAAAAACAGGTTATGAAGAAAATGATTGAATATGGATATTTGACAGAGGAAGAAGCAGATAATATATTAAAAGAACAGTAAAACAAGTGCTAGTTGTAGTTAAGCAATTAGCACAAACATCCCCTTTTATTTTTAAGAGTTGCTAGAAATAGTAGCTCTTATGTTGTTTTTTCTTGAAAATTATGGAAAATGGTTGTATAATAAAGAATGTAGGGAGAAGTAAAATGTTAGAAGAAAATATAGAAAAATTGAATCTAAAAAAAGATATAGAAGAAATATTAAAAGAAAATAATATATTAAAAATAAAGCAATTAGTAAATAAAACAAAAACTAATCTTAAAACAATTGGTTTATTAGGTTATCAAATATCTGAAATAGAAATAAAACTACAGCTCGTAGGTTATGACTTAAAAGGAAATCATTAAATGAAAAGAATGGAGTAAAAGATATGGAAGAAAAATATATATTTTTAATTTTAGGAGTAATATTAGGTGCAGCTATAATGTTATATTTCTTTTGCAATAGAGAAGAAAAAATAGAAAGAACAATTATTAGAAATCAAAAGGTATTTTCAACAAAAAAGCTCGATTTAACAATGCAAAATGTTGTAGAGCGAATTGATTATAAAATAAAAGAAGTTAAAAGAGAATTAACTGAAGATGAGAAAAACGAAATTATTATCCAATGTTATAAGGAAAAATTTATAATATAAAAAATAATAAGGAGAAAACTTCTTATTATTTTTATTTCATAATGGCAAAAATTATTTTTTCGGTTTTTCATAATGCATAAAATCATTTAGATCACAACCAATAACAAAACATAATTTTGATAAAACATCTTTATCATATCTTACAATAGTTCCATCATAATATCTTCTTATGACTTGATGATGTAATCCAGTTTTTTTAACAATTTGATTTACAGAAATATTTTTTCTATCCATAATTGACTTTATATCAAACTTTATATTTCCATAATCTTTATATACAAAGATACTATCATTCATCTTACTCACCTCTACAACATTGTAGCATTCAAATGGAATATTTAAGAGCCGTTTATTTATTCGGAATATATATTCAAAACTTGATTTGTATGTTATAATAAGAATACTTGCTATAAAAAATATAAGAGATAAGTCCCAATTATCTCTTATGTCTGTCTATTCGTCTTATATCAACAGGTAAACGATTTATCAATAATTCGTGTGGCTCAATTTTAAAAATATTGGCGATATGGTCTATATAATCACTTGATATATTTCTTTTTTCGTTTTCCATTTCGGAAACATAGCCTGAACTTGTACCCAACAATTCAGCAAAATATTCTTGTGACCAACCTTTTTTTACTCTAAAATAGACTATATTATTTGCTATTATTTTTCTTGTCTTTGTAACAATCTTTGCCACCTCCTTTTGATTTTGACATACTACTATTGTATTATGTTCAATAAAGTTTTAACATATAACTAAATCGGAAGTTTAGATGAAATAAATATATAGCAAGCTAATTTTTATAGGAAGGAGGTATTTTTGTGTGGTATTGCATTTTAGGAATATTTTTACTCATTTTAATTACTGGAATTTATATGTTAATTTCTCAAAAAAACAAGTATTTGCAAGAAAAATTGGAAAATCAAAAGACACTTAAAGAGATTATGGATAGATATTCTTTTTGTTTGAAAGAAAATATAGAACTAAAGAAATTAGTAGATTTATATGAAAATGAAAAATATTCTAAAATTGACACTTTTAGTGTTTGCGGTGGAGAAATAAAAAAAGATCCAATATATAAAGGAAAGAAAGCCCTAATAGGGGATTACTTATCTTCATCTTACACCAATACAGAAAAAGTATTAAGAAGCTTAGGATTTAGTGTTGAGATTGTACCCACTGTTAATGATATTGTAGAAAAGATTAAATACGGAGAGCATTACGATATTATTTTTTCGAATAATATTTATCAACATGGGACTGGAGAAGAATGCTTAAAAAAATTAAAGAATCTAAAAAATTTTTCTACACCAGTTATTATACATACAGTTAGTAAAGATAAAAGAGATTTCTTCATAAATACAGTTGGATTTAATGAATACATTGTTAAACCAGTTACTCAAGATGGCGTCAAAGAAGTCTTAAAGAAAGTATTATCATAAAAAAGTATTAGAATTAGTGATAATGAAATTTTAGAAAGGATGATATAGATGCAATTTGAGAGAAAAAGAGAGATTATGGATAATTTATTGCTATTTGCACAAAAAGAAAGCCTTAATGAAAAGCAAAAAAAAGCATTCTTAAAAATAGTTAAAGAATTGCCAAAGGGAACAAATCTACAAAAAGAAAGATTTATTATGTATTTTGGATTAGATAAAACAAAGGGAAAAAGAAAAAAAATTTGTGAAATGTCTAAAATTTATAATTGTACAGCATCAGCCGTTAGAGAATCGGTTATGTCTATTAGAAATTTGTTGATGAGAATGCCAAATGAAAAAATAGAAATGTTGCAAAAGATAATGGAAGAGTAAACATCTTCCATTTTTTTCAGCGGATACAAAAAAGTTTCAAAGTGTTAGAGCCTCAACATAAAGAAAATTTACTATGTGCCTATTCCATTTTGATAAAATATGAGTTATAATATAAATGTATTCAAAATTAGTAACTATAAAGAAAAAGCTTTATAGTTATACCTGATTATCAGGGTAAAGCTGATTATATCAGCATGACTTTGCAATTTTAGCAAAGGTAAAGTAAGTAGCACTTTATAAAATGCCACTTATAGTTAAAACACAGCTATAGGGGGAATTGTGCTTAAAATTAAATAAACAAAGAAAAACAAGTAAAATTTGAAAGAATTAGACTTGTTATTTTTTTGTGTAAAAATAGGGAAGGAGGGTAGATTATTTGTTTTTGAATACAAAAATAAAGTTTATAAGAAATTGGAGGAAATGTAAATGAAAACATTTAACTATGAATCAAATTGTGTAAAGTACAAAAATTGTTTCTTTGATTTAGGAGAATATGAAAAAGGCAAATTAAGTTTAGCTATTTATGGCTATGTAGAAAATGATACAAATTTATCTCATATTTCAAATGTAACAGTCAATGTAGAAGAAAAATTGGAAGAAAATCAAGTTGTTATAGATAATTATGCTAATAGCAATTTGATAAGTTTTTTACTAGATTTAGGAATTGTAAAAAACATTCCTAAAAAAGTAACAGTAAAGTTTTTGAGACTTCCTGTAGTTGAACTAGATTTAGAAAAATTATATGAGTATTCATACGATCAGGAGGTGTTAAAATATGCTAGTTAGTAAGTCTTGGTGTGAAGAAACAGCAAAAGATATTATATGGGAATTTGAAAATTTATTATGCAATAATGATGTAAAAATCAATAATATGAACCCAGAAGAAAATGAATTTGAAAGTGAAGATTCCTATATTAATAAAAAAGATTACGAAAATTTAAAAGAAAAAGTAACAGAGCAGTTGATAGAATTAGTAGATTATGCGGAAGAACAAATAGAAGATATTGCTGCTTAAATGGAAGGAGAAAAAAATAATATGAATATACAAGATTTAGTCAGAGAAAGAGTAATTGGAAATATAAAGACAGGAAAGAAAAATGAGAAAGGAATACCAGAAAAATTACCATATTTTCATGTTGAAGAGGATAAAGGTACAAGTTATGACATGGTAGAAATCTTTAAACAATTATATCCAGGACAACCAACGAAATTAAAAATAAGATTTACATCTGAAAATCCATTTAATTTTAAATTTAAAAGATATGTGAATGGTAAAGCTGTATGTATAGGAAATGGAACAAAGGCAATAACTGTTGGAAAAGATTCTAAAAATAATAATACACAAATAGAAGTAGAATGTAATGAAGAATGTAGCCATAGACAAAGTGGTAAATGTAAGTTAAAAGGTACATTAAAATTTGCATTAGATGGAATAGAAGCAGGAGGAGTATGGAATCTAAGTACAAGTGGAGGAATTTCACTATCTAATATTGCATCTGAAATTGTTAAATATAAAAGAGCTGGAATGAGTATAGTAGGCGTTCCATTTGAATTAACACTTACAGAACAACAAAGTCTTGCATATGGTACTTATTATAGTATAGATTTACATAGAACAGATATAAAACCTCAATTAGTAACAGATGCACTTCCAAAATTAGCTGAAGCCAAAGAAGAAAATAAACAATTAGCAGATAAAACAACAATAAAGGAAAAAGACAAAAAAGAAACTTCAAAAGTAGAAAAAGCAGAACAAATACAACCAGTTAAGGAAGAAAAAGAAAATGCTAAAATAGAAGAAACAAAAAAAGATAGTTTCTCAAATCGTATGACAACAAAGAAATTTATGCCAACTTTAGTTAAAGGAAATAAATTTGATAAAATTATATTTCAAGATATGAATAATCAAGATGTAGAGTATATATTACATCCACGAGCTAATCAAGATATATTAAAATATGGAGTTGGAACTATAATTGAAGTAGAAAGTGCAAAAGTTGAAGAAAATATGAATATCCTTTGTAAATATAAAATTATACAAATTATAAATCCAGATGGAACAGTAACAGAATTTAATGATGAAGAATTAAAAAAAGCAGTTTAATTAGGACTTAAACAGCTTTATTTTTTTATATTAATATGAAAGGAAATTTTTAAAATGTTTAAGATAATAAAAAAATCCCTAATAATATTACTACTTATAACTATTAAAGTTATAGTTTATATTGCTAAAATTATACACAATTTTTATAAGGAAAACAAGAGCAAAATAGAAAAATATTCAAAAAGTTTTTACTATGTTTTAAAAGAAGAATTAACTAAATAAAGGATAAAACATATGAGAAATAAATATAACTATGGCGAATTAGTTAAAATAAGTGGTATGGGAAAAAATTTTGGAGAGGTAAAAAATAGATTAGGCTTTATTATTAGAAAAGATGATTTTTACGAAGATTATTATGTAGAGCTAGTATTTGGAGAAAAAGATTGGTTTAATGAAGAGTCAATAGAAAGAGTTCTAGGGGAAAAAAGAAACAAAACAGAAAAATATCAAGTAAGATTTTGCACGACAAAACAAGGTTATGAACTAATACAAGCAAAACTTAAAGAAAAAGAGCCAATTAGCAATAATAAATTCAAAAAACTAGATATCTACAGAAAATTTCAAAGAGATGGTAAAGATTATATAATCATAGGATGGAAGTCAGTATTCTGGCCTGTAAGCAATAAAAGTATAAGAACATTAGAAATAGCAATGAAAGAATTTAAAGACTTAAATATACCATTTCAATATGTTTTGTTAAATGAAGATAGATTAACAGATATAAGAACAATGGAATTTTGTGAAAATGATAATAATGTAGAGGTTTTTTCTATAGAAAGAAAAATTAAAATTAAAAGTTTAAAGTAATCTACAAATTTGTAGGGAAAGGATAAAAGATGATAGCAATAAAAATATTAAATGTTATGACTAAAATTGGTCCAATAATTAAAGATAAAACCAATGAAGAAAAAGGATTTGATTATGCATCAATTGCGAGTATTATAATTAGAGCAAGAGAAGCAATGATAGAAGAAAAGGTTATTATGATACCATTAAAGCTAAATCAAGTTGTACAAAAAGGAAATGATGTAATAATAGACATGGTATATAGATTTTATGATGCAGAACCAAATGAAGATGGAAAATGTGATTATATGGATGTAAATATACCAGGAGAAGGAGCAGACAAAGAAGGTTGGGCTGTATATAAGGCACTAAGTGGTGCTTATAAGTATGCTATAACACAAACATTTGCAATTCCAACGATAGATGATGCTGAAAAAGACAAATACACAACAAATAATGAAGAAAGCAATAACAATGATACTGTTACTGAAAATGTAGATGCTGAAGGAAGTTTAGATGAAAATAGTATAGATAAAATATTAGGTGATCCAGATATTAACGATTTTGATAATATATTTTCATTAGGTGAAAAAGCTGGATAGAAAGGTTTGAAAAAATGTATATAAAAAGTATTAATAATGTAGTTGGGTACAAAGATTTGCCAGATGGATTCAATATTGAATTTAACGAAAATAAAACATATATTGTAGGAGCAAATTTCCAAAGGAAAACAACAGTTGGAAGTCTTTTTAATTGGTGTCTAACAGGTACTAGTTTAAATGGAAAAGAAAAAGAACAAGTTGCCAATGATACTAAAAGAGTAAGCAATGTTATCGTTGATATAACTTTTGTAGACAATTTTGGTATAGAACATAGACTTATTAGAGATAAAGGTAAAGAAATACACTTAACTTTAGATGGCAAAGAAATAAAACAAGAAAATTTAGCTCAATTCTATAAAAATAAAGATATATTTTTAGTAGCACATAATCCGTATTATTTTTGGACTTTAGAACCAAAAGAACAAAAGGATTTGGTTAGAAATATATTACCTATTATTGACTCCGAAGAAACATTTGAATTACTAAATGAATATGAGCAACAGGTAATAAAAGAACCAATAGAAAATTTAAGTAGTTATACAGATGCTCGAAATGCTGATATAGATAGATTAGGAAAAGAATACAATAAAAATATCGGAAAGATTGAGACATTGAGAAGTATAGCATTAGAGCAAGAAGGATGTTTATTGGAATTTACAAGAGAACAGGAGTTAAAAGATTTACAAGAAAAATATGAAAGTATATCAATGAATTTCGATAATTCTAATTTGGAAGATTTAAAGAGAAACATAGAGGGAATAAATAGAAGGCTACAAGAGATTATTAAAGAAGATTTAGAAAAAATTTCAGAACAATATAATAGAGAAAACAAAAAGCTAAAACAAGTTGAAAATGAGCATCCAATATGTCCATCTTGTAGACAAGAAATAAAAGATAATGAAGCAGGAGAGCATTTAAAACAATTTTTTCAAAAGGAAATGAATAGATTCCAAGAAAAAGCAAATGAATTAAAGGAAACTGCAAAAAAATTAGCTGAAGAAAAGAAAGAAAAACAAGCTCTTTATGAAAAATTAAGTACTTATGATATGAAAGAATTACAGACAGAAAGAGATAATATAAAAGAAAAAATAGATAATTTGCTAAAAGAAAAAAATGATATTTTATTTCATAATCAAGAAGTTCAAATAAAAAGTAAAAGAGTACAAGAGGCAAAAGAAGTAATAAATATTTGTGAAAAAGCACAAAAAGAAATACTAGAAAAATTGGAACTTAATAAAATGCAAAAGAAAATTGCTAATAAATTAAAAATATTAGTAATTGAAGCACAAAAAGAACGAATTAAGAAGTATTTAAATAAGGTTGATATTGAATTTAGTAAAGTAGTAAAAACAACAGGAGAGATAGTGGAGTGCTGTAATATACAATATGAGGGAAGAGATTATAAAAAACTATCCAAATCGCAACAAGCAAGAGCTTGTTTAGAAATATCGAATGTATTTAATAATATTTCTGGTATAAATGCTCCAATATTCTTTGATGATGCGGAATCCACTACAGATATTCAAGAAATACCAAATACTCAATTAATAATATCATTAGTAATCAAATATAACAAATTAGAAATTTTATATGATTATGAAGATGTGTTAGACAGAAGAGAAAAATCAATAAAAAAAGAAATTGAAGAACAAGGTTGCTATGAAATACCATTAGCAGCATAAATTTTAAAGTTATCAATAAGATAGCTTTTTATTTTTGAGGAGGAATTTATAAAATGAATGAATATGAAAATGTAATAATTATAAAAACAGATTTAAGCAAAGAGGAAACTTCCAAAGTTATCTTAAAAATAGAAAATAATATAAGAAATTTTGCTGAAATAACTAAAAAAGATGATTTAGGAATAAAGAAATTAGCTTATGAAATAAGGAAAAATAATGAAGGACATTATTTAGTGTATCAATTTCAAGTGGAAGAAAAGATGAGAGAATTTGCAATAAGAGAAATTGAACGATTTTATAGGATAACTGATGAAGTAATTAAATTTTTAATAATAAAATTATAAAGAAAAGAGGATAACATGGTAATTTACATAGTATATCAAAAATTTTATGCTGATTTTGAAAATGGTGAAGATGATGCATTATTTATAGAATGTGGATATAAGAATAAGAGGAAAGCAGTTAAAAAAGCAAAAGAACTAATGAACCAAGCAAAATCAAGTCATTTATATATTGATGAAGATATAAGAAACAAAAGAAATCCATTTAAAAATAACAATTGGGTTGATTTGTATAAGGAAGAAACAGAGCAAGAAGAAAGAATTGGCAGCATAGTAATGGAAGAAATAAAATTAATAGCATAGGAGAAAATAGATATGGATGAAATATTAATGTTTATAGGAATAAGCAAGAGTAAAAAAGAAGTTAGACTTTTAGATGAAAGGTTAAAAAGTAAAGTGTTTAAGTATAAAAATAAGAAAGACTTAGAAGATAAGTTAATAAAATTTGTAAAGCAAGATTTAGATAGAAACAAGGAGGAATTAGATAATGAATAATGTATGTTTAATAGGAAGACTAACAAAAGATCCAGAAACTAGATATACACAAACTAACAACACGATAGTTGTTAATTTTAGTTTGGCAGTAAATAGAAGATTCGTAAGAGAAAATGAAGAAAGACAAGCTGATTTTATTCCAATTATAGCTTGGGCTAAAACAGGAGAATTTTGTAGTAAATATTTTAAGAAAGGCCAACAGGTTGGAATTGTTGGAAGGATACAAACTAGAAATTGGGATGATGAGCAAGGTCAGAAGCATTATGCAACTGAAGTAATAGCTGAAGAAGTATATTTTGCAGATAGCAAAAAAGAGGATGCTTTTAGTCAATATGGAGATGTGTTTGCAAATAACAACAATACAAGTTCAGACTTTGAAATAACAAGTAGTGATGACTTGCCATTTTGAGATAAAAAATAATTAAGTGTTGAATATAAAGGTGGATTGAAATATATCCACTTTTATTATTGGAAAGGAATTTTAAATGGATAATAAATATGAAGTGTTTATAAAATTATTAAATTTCAATAAAGATAAATATTCACCAGAAAAAGTTTTCAAGGATTTTGTATCTTTATTTGCAATAACTTTAAGTAATAAAGTATCTTATAGTCAAAAAAATAGCAATATGTATGAAAAGATATTTCAAAATTATGAAAAAGAAGAACAATCTAATTTTTATGCATTATCAATAGAACTAACTAGATTATTTTGTCATGAAAAAGATCCTTATGACATATTGGGAGAAATATATCAAAAAATTACTAATCAGAGTTATTTGAAATTAATTAATAATAATCCAATACAAGAAGTAGGAAAAAAGTTACAAGGTGTTATTAATATAAACAAAAAAGCTAATAATGGGAAAATGATAGAAATGAATTGCGGAAGTGGTGCAATGATACTTGCTTATGCTAGTACATTAAAAATGTTTAAATTAGATTACAAATTTGATTTAGAAGTAACAGCCATTGATACAGATATAATCAATGTTTTTATGACTTATATTCAATTATATTTTTTTGAAATAGGAGCAGTAGTAATATTAGTAGATGAAAAAGCAAATAAAGAATTAATGAGATTATATACGCCATTTTATGAAGATGATATGGAAAATTTAATGGCTGCATAGAGAGGAGAAAATAAAATTGATAGAAAAGATTCAAGAATTAGAAAGTGAAATAAATGAAAAATTAAAATCTAATAATGTTGTAGTAAGGATTCTAGGAAATGAAGATAAAAATAAAGGTAGCATTATAATATTAAAAGATAAAAAAATAAATAGATGTTTTGAAATAGAAATCATTTCGTGCTGTCAAATAAATATTATCGAAAATAGTAAAAAAATTGAAACTGGACTATTTATAGAAGATTTGGAAAACTGGATTTATAATTTATACAATCCTATAGAATATTTATATGAATTTGTTGGTGGTAAATTAAACAATAGGATATTGACAAGAGAAGAAATAAATGAAATATCTAATGAATTGACTAAAGACTATAGTGAGGAAAGAAAAAAGGGAATAGCAGTACATAGAAAAGAATTAGATGATCAGCCAACGGTAGAAGGATACTTAGGCCCAATGTATAACGGAATTGACTATGGAAAAATTATTTTAAGGTATGAAACACAAGAAGTATATGATATGCTATCAGATTAAACAAAAGAGAGGAGAATACATATGCAAAATAATAATGTGTATGAGTATATAAATATAACTAATGTCGTGAATCAATTACACCTCAAGAAAACATGTACGAAAGGATGGAATATTTATGCTATTTGTCCGTTCTGCCAAAGTTCAAAAGAAAAAAATGGTTACTTAAAAATTAATACTATAAAAAATGTATATATGTGTGAAAAGTGTGGATTAAGTGGTAGTTCAATAGATTTATATGCAAATTTGAAATATATTTCTACAAAAGAAGCTTTTAAAAGATTACTAAAAGAAACACCAGTATTAGATAATATACCATATACCTATAATAATCCTGTAAAAGATGAATACTACAGAGATATAGTTTATAGAAATTTTTTGGAAATGCAAAATTTGAATGATTTACATTATAAAAAGTTAAAAGAAATGAATTTTACAGATGATTATATTAAGGAAAATCAATTTAAAAGTATAGAAAATAATAACAATAAGAAAAAAGAAATATGTATGAAATTACAAGAACAAGGTTTAAAGTTAGATGGTATTCCTGGATTTTTCCAGGATACCGATTTCAAATGGACATATAAATCGCACAAAGGAATATTCATTCCAGTTACTCTGAATAATAAAATTCAAGGTTTAAGAATCTTATTAGATAATGAATATAGGCTAGATACAGAAAATATATGGTTTAGTAGCAATAATGAATATAATGGAACAAAAGCAAGTAATTGGCCTATGATATTAAAAGATAATACAGTTAATTGGATTGATATGTATAATTCAGATAATAGTACAAGTATTATTATTGCTACAGAAATGATATTAGCACATAAGCTATTTAATAATACAAATAAAACAGTTATAGGTATTCCTAATAATATTGATAAAGATTTAATATTGAGTATTGTTCAAAGAATGAATGCATCAGAAGTATTTTTATATGCAGACAAATATACAATTTTACATACAAGTACTTTAATGTATGAAAATACTGTAAAGTCATTAGAAAGACAAAATATAAAAGTTGAATTTAGAGTGGCATTAAATGAAAATGATATTGGTAGTGAATTAAAAGAAAACGAAAAGAATATAAAAATAGCTTAAAGGGGGAATTGCTTATTGAAAAGAAGACAAGAAATAGAAGTATCAAATAAGTTAATAAAAAGTTTAATAGAGAGAGGCTTTTTAGTTCATAAGTATTATGCTAGGACAACCAAAAGTGTATATCTAAAACTAGATTATGGAGCATGTTGTGGAATAAGAATTAGTGATCACAGAGGAAAGAAAAAATACAAATATAAGTTTAACCTTATAAAACAATATGAAGGGTCAAAAACAGTGCTTGATAAAGGATTCATTAGATTATTTTACAATTATAATAATACTGAAGAACTAATAACTGATATTCAAAATGAAAAGAAAATTAAAATTAATAAATATGGCTTGGAAAATTATAAAAAATATATGAAACTAAATTCACAAGATAATTTATACAAGTCATTTAAAAAAGTTGCATAAAAGATGGGATGTTATCTCATCTTTTATTTTAATTGTGAAAAATAGGAAAGGATAATAATATATGAAAATAAAATATGATTATTTATATGCAGTAGAATATAGCAAACCGGATTTGATGGATGAATCTGGATATAAGTATGTTATTCCCGGTTTATATACTGCTTATAGAACGGATAAGGGATTTGAACATTTTAAAGAAATATATAATTTAAAAGTAAAAAGAATAGAAGTACAAAAGTATCGTGATACATCAGATACAATAAAATTAATATATTTTGAACCAATAATAATAGATGAGCCACTGACATTTTGGAAAAAAGAAGAAATAAAAAGAGGTATGAAGCATTTTATAGGATTAAGTAATGGAAGTTATGTAGATTGCTACTATAAGCATTATAAAGATCATGTACTTGTAATGAGACCTAATCCTAATGCAAAAGAAGTATATAAACCGTACAACTACTTTGCAATGGGAGAAGAATGGGGTTAAATTTATAAAGATAGGAGATAAAAATGAATTTAGAAAAAATTGAAAAAATAGAATATAAAGCATATGAAAAGCTAATAAATATTGAACTATTTAATGAAATTATTGCATTTATATCTAATACGCGAACAGGAAAAGGAACAAATAATATTTTATATGAAATAGAAAATAAATGTATTTGGAACAAAAGAGTTAGTTGTCAAAATTTTCAAGAGAAATATAAGTTTCAATACTTTGGAGAACTATTAGAAAGATATGAAGAAAGAATGGAAAACAATATTGAAAATATCAGAGCTATAGTTTTAGCCTTAGGATATGGTAAGAATATTATAGAAAATAGTATGATAATGGGAACACAACTAATAGACTTTCTTAACAGGATAAAAAGTGTAGCTGAAAAAGACATATATATTAAAGGTGCTTTGTATTTATATGATAGCAAAAAATATGATAAATATGGAGAGGATTTGTTTAATAGAGATTATTCAAATACAGAAGAAATAATTTTTGTGTTATCGATCTTTTCTGATAGAGTTAATGAATTTTTTGATCATAAGAAAGAACAAATAATAAGATTATTAGCAAAAGATAGAAATATGGAAGTAATAGGAAATATAGGAATATTATCATGGTTAGTGAAAAATATATATCCATTAATATACAAGGACAGAAAAAAAGACATATCAATATTAAAAGCACTAATCAAATTACCTACAGGATTTCAAAAAGAAGATACTACTACATATAAAGAACTATTAAATAATGGATATAGTGAAGAGGATATAGCATATCTAAACTATTTTATGCTGTATTATCATCCTGTTCCAAAAACTGTCAAATTAGGATATTCAATAGTTGAAGAAAAAATAGCAATCAATCTATGTAAAGTATATATAAACAATGAGAAATCGTACGAAAATAATGTATATAATTTTATTCGAGGGATATTGTGTAGATACGATAAATTTGATATTAAATGTTATGGATATTCAGGAATAAAAGATGCCATAAAATATGAGATAAATGTAACAAATCCTATAACATTTACAGAATTGTATCAAGAATTAGGTGAAAACTTATATTCTTTTGATATTTTAGATGAAAAATGGGATATTGTATCAAAAAAAATGGAAGAAGATAAATATGAAGAGATACTAGATAAATTCCTACTAAATTGTAAAAATGAAAAAGATAGACTACTAAATAGCATAAAAAAATATAATGAATTGACAGGAAAAAATTATGTTGAATCTTTTTTAAATCGTAGCTATTATAGACAAATTGTATTTGATTTTTTAGTAGATAACAATGTAATTTTATTAAAAGATTTTTTTGAAAATATTTTGAAAAATGGTAAACAAAACGAAGAAAATTATTTAAAATCATACATAAAAGGAGTAAAAAATAAGAAATCATTTGAATTTTTAAAATATTTATTAAGAATAAATAAATATAATATAAATGAAATTAGTGATATTGGGTTTGATTTTGAAGAATTATTAAATTATTATGGCTATTCGTATTCTTCATATACACTAAATTTGAAAAAGAAATTTTTAAACATAAAAGAGCAAAAAATTTTATTTAATTGCTTAGAGAAATTTATATTTTATTATAGACCAAAAAAGTATTTGAAGTTTTTAGAAGTAGCATTAAAATATGATAAAATAGATGAATTTTTTAAAAAGTCAGAATTGAGAAATATATATTTATTACTTTGTGAACTAGAACCTAAAACTTATAATTGTGAATGGCTACAAAAGAAATTTTTGACTACTGAAGAACTAGAAGAAATTAGAGAAAAAGAGAAGAGAAAAAAACAATTAGAAAAAGAAAAGGAACTATTAGAGGCAAAGAAAAGTGTTATGGAAGGATTTAAGCAGGAAGAAATAGACACATTAGAAAAGTTATACAAATTTTGTGATAAATTTGAATATTCAACAACAAAATTTCAGTTTTGTGCGGATATAGTAAAAGAATATCTACTGAAAAACATTTCCAAATTTATTACAAATAATAACAATACAATGCAACTTATGGATATATTAGAAATTTTAATAGATAAGGAAAAAATATCAACAGTAGAGTTTACAAGAATAATGTATGAATATATAAAAAAGGGGGTTCAAAAGGATGAATACATTAATACAACATGCTAAATTAGCAATTCGAATGAATAACAATGGCATAAATAGAGAATTTATCAAAAAATTTCCAATAGAAGAAATTATAGATTGCTGTAATAGAATAGAACAAAATAAAATTTTAAATGATGAATATAAAGATAATGAAGTAATACAAGAAGAAATAATAAAAGATGAGAAATTTATACATTATCTTAATATAGCATATAAAAAAGACCTAGATATGGTGGGGTTTGAAGAATTATTAATAGCAATAAAGCAGCATAATGAAAAGATGACAGACTATTCAATAAAAGATATACTTAATGTATTATATAATAAAGAATTGTTTTATAAATCATATTATGATTACTTGAAATACTTTAGAAATGAGAGCATTTCATTAAAAAAAAGAATTACAAATAATCTAAATCATTTTCATTGTCAAAGTGATATAGAATTTAATGAATTATCAGAGAATGAAAGAAAATTAGTTACTTTATTAGATTTAGATGATAAAAATTTAATACCTACAAATGTAATAAAAGAAATCTATGAATTGTTATCAAATAATGAAGAATTAAGAAACATCATAGATTTTTTAAATGCTCATAGTTTATATATTCAATTAGATGAACAAGATTATAAAGTAATAAATAATAATGCTAAAGAAATAAAAAATTATATTAAATCTATTACTGATAAAATTAATAATGATGATATTACTTACAGAATGCTTTTAAAGTGGGTAGGCAACGGTTGTAGTGTATATGATTTAAAATCAATAGAGCAAAAAATCAGCAAGGTAGAAACAGAAAAACTAGAAAGCATCTTTAGTAACAGAAGTAGTTATATAAATTTCATATATGGTAATAAATTAAAAGAATTTCCTTTGGATAGTATTTATGGAACTAAAGAAGAATTAATAATTTATGCTATTAGTAACAATAAGAAAAATTTTCTAAAATTGATACAAAACAATATGAATGATTTTTTAAGTATTCCAAGTAATTCTATTTTATATAGTAAAAATTTTTATACAAAATATATTAATTTAAATGAACTTACATTGAAACACTTGAATAAGTTAAAACTAATGGATTATCATATAAATTATAATATAGACTACTTGAAAGAACAGTTATATACCTTTGAAGAGATAAACGCTTTATTTTCAATAGAAAAACAATATATAAAGTTATATAATGAATTATTAAGTTTACCAATAGATGATAGGTTATTGAGAATAAGGCAGTTTATAAAAAAAGATTTATTAAAACATATAACAAATGATGATAGAATAACAAAATTAGCTGATAAAATAAGAATAAAACCGTTATATACTTGGTTAGAAGATGATTTTAATAGAATAGAAGGTATAAAAGCAAGTGATATAATAGAAATACTGATTAATTATGATGCTATTGAAAAATTACTTCCAGAAATAACAAAACAAAATGAATTAACATATATATTAAGAAATATTAGTAAATTAGATGATTATAGTAATTTACAAAGTATAAAAGATAATATTGAAAATTTTGACGATTATTGGAGTAACTTAAAAGATGCTATGCAATTTAGTGAAGAATTTGTAGTAAAATATAAAGAAAATATAAAAACCTTTTTACTTAATAATGGATCGGAATTAGCATATTTATATTATTTAGAATGTGATAAAGAACACAGAGAATCCTTTAAGTTAATTATAAAAGCAGAACTAATGAATGAATTTAGAAAATTGAAATATCATACTAACGATTTGAACAAAGAAATTGATTTTGAATTAAATAATAGTCAAATAACAGAATGGACTGAAAATAATTCAAAAATTGTTAAAGACAAATATGATATTGGAGAATATGATGATTTTTATTATACTATGATTCTTGGAGAATATCCTGAAAAAACATGCTTATCTTACAGAGATGGTGGTTATAATAAATGTCTATTAGCTTGTTTTGATAGTAACAAAAAAGTTTTGTATGCTAAAATAAATAATAAAATTGTTGCGAGAGCAATGGTTAGACTAACGAAAGGAAGCTATAATAAAGAAAAAGGAAATAACAAATCTATAAATTTTATTGATGTAGAAGAAAGCACACAAGAAGAATTAGAGGACAAAAAAGAATATTTGACTTTATTTTTAGAAAAAGCATATATATCTGGAATTAATGAAGGTGAGAGAAACACAATAAAGAAATTATTTATAAAGTTGCTAAAAGAAAAAGCAAAGGCAATGAATGCACTATTAGTACTAAGCTGTAACTATAAAGAAGAAATAGATGAACAATTTATTTCTACAAGATATTATATGTATATATCTAAATCAAAAGCAGGTACACAATACTTAGATAGTTTAAGCGGACAAGCTACAATATCTGATGAAGGACAATATAAAGTTAATACATTTTTAATATGGCAACCAAAAGAAGATGGAGATTCAATATTTGAAGGTAATATATTTTAAAAAATTGTATAAGAGGTGAAGTAAAATTCATCTCTTAATTTATTTAATAATAGGAGGAATAGAAATAGATGAGTATAGAAAAAGAAAAATCAAATTATAAACAACTATTTATGGATTATTGCAAAGACAAAATAAAAAATTTAGGTAATATAACTGTAGATGAAGAAATAATGGAAGATAATTATATTAACGATACTAAAATATTGTATGTGTTACCAAATGTAAGAGGGTGTGAATATGTAAATGTACTAAGAGATGATGAAGGAGGTGCTATATGGGTAAATCCAGAAGGGAACATAGTATTAGAAGCAGGTGGTATGGCCAGTGCCAATGATGATATAGTTGAATTAAAATTCACAGCAATAGACAAGGAATATTATGAGGAAATATTAAAATATTGGTCTGAATATTATTTTGATGAAATGATGGAAAGAGAAGAAATAGATAAAGCTCAAAGAAAAAAAATAGAAAAAGAATTTAAACTACCAGAACCATTTAAATATAATGTAATAAGTAGAAATGGAGGAGCAGATGTAGAAATTTATACTCCTAATATTTCAGATTTAAGAGCAACTACAACTACTATGAAAGGTACAAAACACATACAAGAGTGGTTTGACATAGATGGATTATGGCAAGTAAATATATTAGATGATAATGGTAATTTTAAAAAATATGAATATGTAACAGGATGGCAAAATGCTATTAAAATATTAGAAAATACATTAAAAAAGCTAACAAAATAGAAAATGTATAAATTTATAAAAAGGTAGGAATAGGAATGGAAGGTATAAAGAGATTAGCTGAAATGCTAGAAGGTCAAAAAGATAAATATTTAATTATTATTGTAAATCATTTAATGCTTCAAACAGAAATGAATGAAGCATTTTTAAATGAAGAAAAGAACTTAAAAGATATGGCTACATATATTAAAGATACAGCAAAGAAACAAGCAAAAAGTGGAGTAGCTGTTATAGAAGATGCAGTAGTATTCAAATGGGCTAAAGAATATTTTATGAAATCAAATAAAGAGTTAGGAATTAAAGAAACCAGATTAGATAGGGGAAAACATGGAGATGTAAGTAAAGTTGAAACTAAAGAAAACGAGGATAACTTTGGATCTATTTTTGACATTGATGATAATAACGAAAATACTAGTGATAACAGTAAAAAAGAAGATATAGAACAAATATCATTATTTGCTGCTTAATAAGGAGGAACAAATTGTGTATGTAAAAAAAGAAATAAGAGAATTTATAGAAAAGATGCCTAAAAAAGAAAAATTAACTAGAGAGTGGAAGAAATTCATACAAGAAAGTACAATAAAGCATAATTTATTAATAGAACATAGAAAAGAAGAATATGAATGCACACATTGTGGAAAATATTCATATGGAAAACTATTAAGTGATAGAAATTACAAATATCATGATATATGCAGATTTTGCGGAAAAAAATATGAAATAAGAAGAAGCAATCTAAAAAATTACTTCTTCTTATATAATGTAGCAATAGTTGATAATATTAATAATAAATTAGTTATGAGATATTTTCAAGTATATAGATATTATAATAATAGGATTAGAAGATTCACAAATAGTATTGCAGAATTTGCTAGATATGTGCCTGAATATGATATTACTTTATTAAATAACAGATGTCCAAAGGGAATAAATATATATCATGATGAAGAAATAAAAAAATGGAGAGTATTTGCAGGAGAATATTATAAGCATAAAGGATATGATGCTATCTATCTTAGAGATATAGATGAAAAGAAAAAAGGAACTATTTATCAATATATACCTTTAGGTGATGCTATCAATCATTTAGAAGATGTTAGATATAACAATTTTTATAACATATTTGAAAAGGCAAAATATGAAAGTTTTGAACTCTTACTAAAATTAAAATTATATAATTTAGCATTAAATCATGCTGAATGGTTCTTTGAAAAAGGAAGTTTTGAAAAAAGGTTTGGAGTAAAAAAGAACTTTTATGATTTTATGAAGAAACACGATATATCATATGAGGAATTATATGTATTAAAACTGATTCAAAGACCTAATATAGAAATAATAAGAAGTCTTTTAAGAATATCATTTTCTAATTTAAATGATTTAGAAAAAGCAAATAACTATATAAGTTTAGTTAAACTGGCTGAATATTCAAAAACACAAAATAATTTTTCTATTCAACTTTATTTAGATTATATAGATAATTTAATGAAAATAGGAATACCACTTACTAAAAAGAAATTATTACCAGCAAATTTTTCTGAAGCACATGATATAAGTATGAAAAAAGTTAAAATTGCTGAAAATAAGTTGTTAGATGAGAAAATAAAGCAAAGATATGAAGAATTAAAAAGGAATAACTATAAAGATAATAAGTTTTGTATTAGACCCGCAAAAACTTTAAATGATATGAAAGATGAATCAAATCAACAAAATAATTGCGTATATAGTAATTATAGTGAAAAATATGCTAATGGTATTACTGATATATATTTTTTAAGAAAGTTAAAAAATCCAGATAAATCATTAGTAACAGTTGAAGTATTTGATGGAAAAGTAAGACAAAAATATGAAAAAAGAAATACAGCGATTAATAAAGAAGAAAAAGAGTTTTTGAATTTATGGGAAAAGAACATATTAAATGTAGCTTAATAAATGAAAGGAAAGTGATAATATATGGCTTATTTAAAGAAAGAATACAGAATATTAATGGAGAGAATAGATAAGGAATTAAAAATGCCACAAGGTTGGTATTTTTTTGTTAAGAAACAGAAAGAAAAACAAAACTTTATTATAAAAACAGAGGGAAAATGTACTTGTAGAAATTGTAATACAGAATTTGAAACAAATAAAAAAATTAATGAATATGATAAGTGCCCCAAATGCCATAATACTTATTTGATAAAACAAAGTAATTATAGTTTTCATATATTTGAAGATGTATTAGTTTTGCTCGATAGATTAGAAGATAAATGGGTAATACGATTGTTTGAGATATTTACTAGATATACAAAAAATGAAATATATCATTCTAAACCAGCAGAGTATGGAAGAATAGTTATAGATAAGGATATGAAAAATGTAATGGAATTTGCTAATGATAGGGCAGTAGGCACTATGTGGGGTGAACTATTTATTAATCACACAAAGACAGGAAAAAAGTGGAGATGGTATAATAAATATTATAGATCATTAGATACTTATGGAAAAGTATATGATAAAAACTTAGAAGAACTATTTGAAAATACAGAACTTAAATATTCTCAATTGTGGAAAATAGCAAAGGAAAATGATGAAATTGATATAAAATATCATTTATTAAATAATTTTCCTAGCACAGAATTATTAGCAAAAATGGGATTGTATAAATTAGCAGTTTGTTCTGGAGATTTTAATAAAGGTAAAAGTTTTAAAGAAAGATTTGGAGTAGACAAAAGCTATTACGAATTTATGAAAAAAAATAACATAGATAGAAATGAATTGAACATCTTAAAAATGTATAAAAAGCCTAATATTGAAAATATAAAAGTTTTAAGCAAATTTTATATCTCTGATTTAGAAAAAGTCAAAAAATATGTCTCAATTGAAAAGTTTGCAGAATATGCAAAAAATAAAAGAAATTTTGATATACAGATGTATATAGATTATTTGGGATTTTTAGAAAAACTAAAAATGGATTTGAAAAATAAAAAATATCTATTTCCAAAAAATCTGAAAGAGAAACATGATGAATATTCAAGACAAATACTTATAAAAAACAATGCAAAGATAAATAGAGCAATAAATAGAAGATATAAACAATTAAAGCAAAATACCTATAGTAATAAAAAATATATTGTAATGCCAGCAGAAAGTTTTATATCCTTAGAAGATGAAAGTACTCAACAAAATCATTGTGTAAGAAATTATGCTGAAAAGTATGCAAAAGGGAAATGTGATATATATTTTATGAGAGAAGCGAGTACACCAAATAAATCACTTGTAACAATAGAAGTAAAAGAAAGAAAAATAGTACAAAGTAGGACAAAGAATAATGGAAATCCTAACAATAATCAAATAAGATTTTTAAATAATTGGGAAAAAGAAGTGTTAAATAAAGCTGCATAACATAGAAAGAGGAGTTTTGATACTCCTTTTTCTATAAATATTTATATTTTTCTGATTTTTAGGTCAAATTTTCAAAAAATGATAAACATAGAAAAGTACATCAACCCCTGTATTTTTCTATGTTTATTGCTATTTTTAAGAAATTTTTTTTTGAACTTGAAAATGCTAATATAATGATATTACAATAGTAGTATAAAAAAATAGGAGGTACAAGATTATGAAAAATGTTAATTATGCTGATATGGCTAATAATTTATTAGGAGATGAATTATATTATAAATTCATTACAGAAATTGCAAAGGAAGGAAAGGGAGAAAATTTAGTTGACTTTGGAAAAGAAGTTGTAGAAAAATGTTGTTTATTAATAGTTTCATTAGGAATGTCGAATGCAATAAAAATGGATAAAGTGAAAATTTGCTTAGGAAGAGAAGTTATAGAAATATCTTGTAAAGAGTTCGCAGCAAAATATGAAAAATATAGTAAAGAAATTGGAAAAAACATAGTTGAAACAATAGGATAGATTAATTAGATAAGCATATAAATGGGAAATAAGCTGATTTCACTTGATTAAATTGACATAATATGGTATAATTAAAGAGTGTCAAACGCAATATTTTGTAGGAGAAATTTAGAATGAGTAATGAAATAACTGTAAAATTAAAATGTAGTATAAAAGAATTTTGCAATATTATCGAAAGCAAAGGGTTTGAAATAGTAGATAGATTCTTACTGGATGATACTTATTTTATACCTAAAGATATAGATATTCATAAATTAACGCCAAGAGAAATATTAAAACATTCCATTTTAATAAGAGATATTACTCAATATATGTCAGATAAACACAAAGTATTTAAAATGACCTATAAGAAAAAGAATATAGCAAGTAATGGAGATATTATTAGCCAACAGAATATTGATTGTGATATTAGTAATATAAATGATGGCAAAAAATTTTTAAATGCTATAGGGTATAAAGAAATAATGAATATTAAAGAAAACAACATTGTTTATGGAAAAGAAGGATTAAATATTGCATTAAAAGATATAGAAGATGGAGAAAAACTAATTGAAATCGAAACAGTAGAAACTAATGAAGATTTGAATACAGTAGAGAAATTAAAAGAAAAGCTAAATGAATTACAACTTCCATTGGATACTAAAGATTATTTTATAAAAAAAGCTGAAATGAAACTTAAACAAATTTCAGAGGATGGTGTATAATATGTCAAATGTCAATTTAAACTTGTACAAGATTTTTTGTAAAGTTGTCGAATCAAAAAGTTTATCTGATGCATCTGAAAAATTAGATGTGTCTGTTCCTAATATAAGTACTCAAATATCAAACTTAGAAAATCAGTTAGGACTAAAACTATTTAATAGAGAACCAAAAGGACTTAAAATAACAGAAGATGGAAAAGAATTATATGAAATAGTAAGTAAGTCAATATCTAGTTTCGATTTTGCAGAAAAGATGGCTCAAGATAAGAATAATATAGAGACTGGAAATATAACAATAGGTTGTCCATCTCATTTTACAACATATTTTTTAATGGATAAAATTGAAAAAGTAAAGAGACAGTATCCAAAAATAAATATAAAAGTAGTATGTGAAGCCGATACTAATAAAATGCTTGAATTATTACAAGAACATAAGATAGACTTTGCTATAATAGATAGTGATCTAGATAGAATTAATGTAGTTGTTGAAGAAATATTAAAAATAGAAAACATATTTGTTTCAAAAGCTCCATTAATAATTCAAGATATAAAAGAAATACAAGATTTAAATTGTATATTAAATCTTGAAAATACAAAGACAACTCAATGCTTAAAGGAAACATTAAGAGAGTATAATGTTGATATAAAAAGCAACATGATGTCTGATGCTACAGAAGTAAGAGTAGATGCAGTTAAAAGAAACATGGGAATAGCATATGTTATTAAAAAGTCAGTAAAAAGAGAATTAGAAGCTAAAGAACTGTATGAAGTAGAATTGCCAATAAAATTGCCAAGTGTAAAATTAAACTTAATATACTTAAAAGGCGAACTTTCAAAAGTGTCAAAATCATTTATTAAAAACTATTTAAGAAATAAAGAATAATAAAAATGTAAAATTATGTTAATTAAAATAAAACTATTCTTAATAAAAAAAGAATAGTTTTTTTGTGTTACTTCACATATAATGTTATTGTATAAAAATATATATGAAATGAGGATATATATATGTATAGTAAAAATAAAGTATGTTGGAAAATAACAACTAAATGTAATCAAGGATGTAAATATTGCTTTGGATTCAATAATATAGCAGATTTATCCTTTGAAGAAAATGAGAAGGTATTAAATAATCTAATTAACAATGGATTAACACATTTAACATGGACTGGTGGAGAGGCAGTATTATATCCAAGAATTAATGAATTAATGAAATTATCAAAGGAAAAAGGAATAATCAATAAACTTGTTACCAATGGTATTTTTATTGCTGAAAATGATACAGAATATGTTGAAGATATTTTGAACAATTTAGATGAAATTAATTTATCTATTGACTCTACTGATAACAATATAAATGTTTTATTAGGAAAAAAGAATAATCATTTAGAAATTATAAAAAAAGTATTAGAGAAAACTAAAAACAAAAAAATTAAAGTAGGAATAAATACTGTAATTACTAATAAAAGTATAGAGAAATTAGAAGAATTAGGAGAATTTTTAAATAATTATAAAATAGAAAAATGGAAATTTTTAAAATTTATGCCTATAAGAGAAAGAGCATTAGAAAATAAAGATTTATTTGGAGTAACTGAAGCTGAATTAGAAAGCAAAGTTAATCAACTAAGAAAGTATGAAAATATAAAAGTTGTCCAATATAAAAAACAATCTGAATTTGAAAAGAGTTTAGTAGTTCTTCCAAATGCAGATATTATCCAAACACAAAATGGAAAAGATAATTATTTAGGAAATGCATTAGAGCAAGAAGTCATCGACTTTGAAAGAATAAGTGGAAAGAATAAAATTAGGACTATAATTGCTCATAATAATGAAGAAATTAGAAATACAATAGTAGATTCAATAAAGAAATTGGGATTTGCTGATGTAGTTGCTACAGCTACAAATGGAATAGAAACATATAATAAGATTATTGACTTGAAACCTGAAATGGTATTTGCTAAATTTGAAATGGAAGACATGAATGGATTTGAGATTGTAAAGAAGTCAAAAGAAAAATTAGATAGCGATATTCCAGTATTCAATATATTTGCAGAGGAAATGCCTAAAAATGAAATTGAAAAAATTTATAATATTGCAGGTCGAAAATTTAATGCAATAATATCTGAAGAACAATATCAATTTGAAGTACCATTTATTTTGGAACAATATAAAAAATATAAAGAGTATAAAGAAAGCAAAGAACAATAAAAATAATAAAAAATCAAGAAATATTTTAAAATCTAAAAAAATATTTCTTGATTTTTTTGTATGTGTAGATAACCAACAAAGACATCTAAAAATCTTCCAGGCGATATATTTTTTCCTTGTTCAAATTGCATTACAATAGGATGATTTTGTAATATATGCCTTTTTCTATTTAATGGTTTCAATGATGTTCTAAGTGAAGAACGAATTGCTTCTTCATCCATATCTTTATGATGATATGAGAGTATTTCAAATAAAGATTTTAAATCATGTATTAAATATGTAAAATGATAACATTCGGTAATTGCTTCTATCATAAGATCAGTACAAGGAGAGTTTATAACAAATCCTAATTCTCGTAATAGTACGTTCATTTCATTTTCATCAAAATCATCATATTTATATTTTTCGTTCATTTGACTAATTGTATTATATAAATTTCGTAGTTTAACAGGTTTTTTAAAAAATTTATAGATTTTAGATACATTAACGAAAGTAACCTGTTCTTCAGCTGAGTTAGCAGTCAAAAGTATATTAGAATTATTTCCTTCATTATAAGTTATAGATAATCTATCAATTATTTCGGTTGAATTTATATCATTGAAGTGTGAATCTAAAATAAATATATTCGGTTTTATTTTCAAGTAAGTAGATAATGCTTGATCTCCGCTATTTACAGTTTTAATTTTTAAATCACGGCATTTTGATAAATACCTACAATATTTATTCGCTTCTGCAACATTTTCTTCAGCGACAAGAACTTTTATCATTTACTTTAGACACCCCCAAAAAAACAAAAAATAATTAAATTCACCAATATTATATCACTAAAATTATGTAAACACAATACAAAAATGGAAAAATATTACAAAGAAATCAAATAAAGTGTCCCGTTTATCGCCGTTTTCAACACTGATTGTGGAAATCGAAATATAATGCAGCTAACTTAATCAAAGTCTGAAAAGGAGACACTACAAAAGATTTTATAGAAACAGAGGAAAATTACAAAAAATATTTCGGACTTTGATGAGTAAAAAATATCCCCCAAAAGATTAAGAAAGCTCCTTTTAGAAATTGTTAAGTCAATTTTCTTTAAGGAGTCTTTATATGTTAGAGAATTTTGCTAATGTTAGCAGCTATAATAAATTTAATAGAATAACATATTTTCTAACAAAATTATCATGTTTGTTTTCAAAAATTAGGTATGCGTGTTTTCCATGTGTACTTAATTTTTTTTTAGATACAAATGAAAGACACTGTCGTGATCCGCCGAGTTCATTTCAAAAAAAATGAAATGAATAGGAGGAAAGAGAAGTGCGATACGAAGTAGATAGTTATACTTTGGAATATGTGGAGGATGAGGATAAATATTATATATCTTTTAGAGATAGTGTAGAACAGGATTGTAGAATTGAAATTGATAAAGATATATTTGATACTTATACCAATTCTAAAAAAGCATATATAAAAATAAAAAATGAAACAAGTAGACATTTAGAACAATCAGACTTAACAGAAGAGGATATGTATAAAAGAGCATTTGAACCAGTTGAAAGTGTAGAGGAAACTGTTATAAAAAATATAGAAAAAGAAAAAGTAAATGAAGCATTGAAAGACCTGACAAGTACACAATTTAGAAGAATAGATTTACATATTGTAAATGAGATTACAATAAGAGATGTGGCTAAACTAGAAAAGGTACAAAAAAGTCAGATACAAAAAAGTCTCGAACTAGGATTAAAAAAAATAAAAAAATTTTTTGAAGAATAGGGGAGTACAAAACGGCATTTTGTGAGCAAATAAGTGAAGGGGTAAAAACTCTTTCACTTATTTCGTTTTTTGAGAGATAAATTGCACATTGAAAATTAAATAACATTCATTAAATAAATCCTTTATTAAGAGCTAGTTTTATATAGAAGCAGAACTATATAAACTTAAATATTGGATAGCAACCAATAAGGCGATAACTAATAAAGGCAAATAATAATACTCTTGTTTAGTCATAGAACGAGCGTTAAGAGCGTCCCAAGCCATGAGAACAAGTCTGAGTTCAGATAGGTTAGATTCCTGAGGAGTAATGTAGCTGATTACCATTTAATGAATTAAAATAAAACAGATTATATTTAACATAATAAAGAAAAATGGAGGAATATATATTGATGAAGATATTATGGATAATTATTTTTTTTACATCATTATTAATTGCAGTTATGATGTATTTAGTTATATTAGGAGGAAGTAAAAATAAATCAAATGACGAAATACAAAGAGAAGATGAGGAACAAATAAATTATCTAAAGAATTATAAAAATAAAAAATAAATCAATTATAACGGAGGAATAATAAAATGGAGAGAATTTTTATAGATAGAGAATGGTGTATTGCTTATGTGGTATTAGCATTAGATAGTATTTATAATAGTGCTAATAAAGAAAGAACACTTAATGATTTTATTGAAGAAATTAAGACAATGTTTAATGTTCATCAAGATGAAACCATATTATTGAAAATAGCAGAAGAAATTATAGCCAATAAAGAAAAACTTTTGATAACTGTAGATATGAAAGAAAAATAATCAAGAATCTTTTACAAACTTTTTTTCTTCATTTTAAATGAAAAAATATGTTAGATATTATTTCAATGATTATATATTTATAATTTTTATGATATTGTTGTGTATTATTATGAGAATTTGATTATTAAGAAAATATTTGTCAAGTGTGCAAATCCAAAAAAAATAGTGGATTTGCACCTTTGTTTTTACAAAAGAAGATATGCTAAATTTATTACAGAGAATATCACGAGAGGAGCTAGAAAAAGTATGTCTTTTTTGCAATATCAAAAAGAAAGTCCAGAATTCCTTAATAATTATCTAAAATACAAAAGATATATAGATTTTGGTGCACAGACAACTATCGATGAAACTTTTTACGATTTAAGATGTTTGTTTAGATATATTAAATTATATTTAAATGATAGAAACAAACTAAATAGTATAAGTAAGGAAGATTTTAGAAATATAGAAATAACAGATGTAACAATAGCAGATTTAGAAAGAATGAATCAAAATGATTTAACTAATTATTTGTTTTTTTTGGATAATACCTTAGAAAATATTAGTAAAACAAGGAATAGAAAGTTAGCTTCAATGAAAAGACTTTATGAATATTTAGAAACTAATAATCTAATTAATGTAAATCCAACGAAATGGATGCAATCTGCTACAATAGAAAAAAGGCAACCTAAATATTTAGATTTAAACGAAAGCAAACAATTACTAGCAAATGCCATAAATTCTGATTGTAGATATAAAATAAGAAATTATGCAATAACATGTTTGTTTTTAAATTGCAGTTTAAGGCTTTCAGAATTAGTAGGAATTAATTTGTCTGACTTAAAAATAGATAATAGCGAACAAACATTGAAGGTTACTGGTAAAGGAAATAAGCAAAGAATCATATATCTTAATAGTGCTGTTTGCGAAGCTATAAATGCTTATATAAAAATACGACCAAAACTAGATAAAAGTAATAAGGACTATAATGCATTATTTCTTAGTTCAAGAGGAAAAAGAATTTCTAAAAGATCTGTTCAAAATATTATCAAATCTGAACTAGTAGAATTAGTTGAAGCTGAAGGAAAAGAAAGCAAAAAATATCATACACATACTTTAAGACATACTGGTGCAACACTTCTTTACAATGAAGCTAATGCAAATATATTTGTACTAAAGATAATACTAGGCCATGAATCTTTAGATGCAACACAAGTCTATACACATGTTTCTGATAAGAAACTAAAAGAATTAATGCAAAATTTTAATATTTTAGATAGGAAGGAATAATATACTATGAGTGAAATAAAAATACCTAAATTTGTTGAGGATTTTGCAAATTACCTTGTTGCAATTAGAAATCTATCACAAGTATATATAAAAAATATGACTGTTACAATAGAACAGTTTTTAGAATTTATTAATGTTCATAAATTTAAAAATAAATATAATACTATAGAAGATATTACCTTAAATGAAATTAGAAGTCTAAATAATAGTGATATTTATAGTTTTATATTCTTTTTAGCAGAATCACATTATCAGAATAATTCAAGAGTTATAAAAATTGAACATTTAAAAACATTCTTTGATTACCTTTTTAACATAAAACATACTATTTTTAAAGAACCATTTAAAAAAATTAATAGTGAAAGAAAACTTGAGAAAAAGTTACCTAATTATTTATCATTAGATGAAGCTAAACGACTTATTAATCTTTATGAAAATAGTACAGATGAAATTGAAATTAGAGATAATGCAATGCTTCATATATTCTTAAATTGTGGTTTACGACTCTCTGAAATCAAAAATCTAAATATTGAAGATATAAATTTAGATGACAATAAATTCACTATTATTGGTAAAGGTAACAAAGAAAGAACTAATTATTTAAATAAAAAAACAAAAGATGCTCTTATTAAATACCTGAAAATAAGAGATAATTCACATGATAATAATAAAAAACACAATAATGCTCTATTTCTTACATTCTACGGATATAGGATGAGTCAATTTACAATAAATAAAATTGTAAAAAGAGCATATAGAAAAGCAGAACTTGATGAAAATGTATATACAGTTCATACATTAAGACATACCTGCGCAACTCTTCTTTATAGGTCTGGAGTAAATATTAAAACTATCCAGGAATTGTTAGGTCATGTTCATATTGATACAACTGAAATTTATACTCATTTAGACAATCAAGAAGTTAAAGATGTCATGTTTGAGCATCCATTAGCACAATTTAAAATGGAAGATGCTCTTGCTTATTGTGCTTAAATACGATATAATAAGGAGGAACTCATGAAAGATTTAGAAGTGAAATTCGATACTAATAATATTCATTCTGTAGAGTTAAATCTATTGGATGGACAAGTCGAAATAATTTTGAGAGCTTTAGAGTTATATGCCTATAATTTGGATTATATGTTAAATAGTAACGACTCTGCTAATGACATAGGACAAGAAAAAAAAGCTTTATTAAAATATACTTATGAACAAGTATTAGCAACTCAAGCTGAACAAGTTCAAAGTAAGAGTAACAACATAGATAACATACCAGAAATAGGTAAATTAATAATAAAGGAAGGTATGAAAAATAACGGATTATGTGTTCAATTAAATGCTGGATAATATTTACTTTATTCAGGAAAAATGGGAGAGTAGGAGAGAGGGGCTGTTTTGAAAAATTAGAAATTTAAAAAGAGTTTTTTAAAATAACAAATTTAATTTCAAAACAAGTTTTATAACTTCTCTAAAAATCTATATAATAATTTTACAAAACAAAATCATAAAAATTAAAATATTTAAATTAGTATAAAAACTTTTATTAAAATAAATCAAAAATAATTTTGTGCAAAGTTAAATTTATAAATTTTATTATTTGCATAAAAAAATAAATTTACAGTAAATATTTTTATACACAATTTATAAATTGCTAATTAAAAATTCATTATACTAGTTATAAAAATATTTTAATTACTAAACACTTCAAAATCGTTTTTAAGGCATTTTTATATTAAGGTTAATAAGTTAATCATTTATGATTAGTTACTCAATAATATAAATTACATATAATTTTATATAAATAATGTAAAAATACTGATTTTAATAGACTACAAGAAAATTACAAAAAAGTGCCAAAAAAGCAACGCACGAGAATCGATTTTAAGCCGTTTTTATTTTTAAGGCATATAGTTTGTTGTCTATAAAATAGGCTGAATACGGTGATATAAAGGTTTTGCAAATTTTGATAAAAAAATAAAAGAATTATATAGAAAAAATTTAGATATAAATAAAAAGTTATAACTATAAGTATTAACACATTAGAATTTGATTTAAGACAATTTATTAAAGAAATAATATAAGTTATTAAATAATAAGATATAAAGTGTAAGAACAGCTAGATATAGTAATAGATAGAAGGACACCAATAGAGGCAGTCCATATATTTTACCCCTATGCCTTTTTGCACAAAACTTTGATTTTGCGCAATGTTGTGTAAATGAAAATAGAGCCTAAAAGTTTTCTTTTAAGCTCCACTCCTCTATTCTATATCATTTTTAAAACTCTTACTTGCTTTTTCCAAAAATATCCTAAAATAAAATTTAATTTTATTACTTATTCTACCTGATGTTTACTATATGTTTTCTTTGCACAAATTAATGCTATAACCATCATAAAAATATAAGTAATTATAGTCATCATAGGTAAATCAATAACAATATTTCCTAACTTATATGATACCATTTGAGAAAAGTTTGAATAAATTGCATTATATGGCATTAAGAATAATATTTTATTTAATATTCCAAAAGCTGACTTTATGCTCAAAAATACTGGTAACATAATAATAGCAATATCTATTACTAATACTGTCATAGGATTTTTCAGTTTAGATGACAAAAATAATGTTAATCCCACCATACCAAACAATACTGTATATGAAATCACTATATTATATAAAAGTGACTGGAAGAATGTTAGTGCATATGGACTTAATATGTTAGAAAGTTGTATTGATAAATTTCCTCCATCTGTACCAAACATTAAGAATATTGTTCCTATTGCAAATATTAAATATATTGTAAATACTAATGTTGCAAATATATAAGATGCGATTATTTTCGCAGTTACACCTTTACTTTTTCCATACTTTGTGGTTAATAATATTTTATCTGTACCATTTTGATACTCTCCTGCAAAAACAGATGCTAAACATATACATATAGCAATTACTCCAAATATAAGTAATTCATAAGTGCTATACAAATTAGAATATCCATAATAAAAATCATATTCAAATGGTGTTTTTGTGTTATTAGACTTCTCTAACCAATATTCTTTTTCTTGAGGTGTATATTTTTTTCCATCATAACTTTGATTTAATTCTTCTTCTATTCTTTGTTGTCTTGTTTCATAAAAATCTTTCTGTTCTTTTAAATTTAGATTAAATAATTCAGTTATATAGCTAGTATTATAATTTGCATATACACGGTTTATATTTGTTAATAAATCAAGTCTATTATTTAAATATTCATTATAAATTTCAATACTAAAATCCTTTTCTCCATCACTATTTGTAATAAGATTATTTGGATCATTATGCAATTCTTGTAATTTTTCTATTTCTTTTATAATCTTTTCATTTGTTAAAGTTCCAGAAATCTCTTTCATTTGTTCTTTTCTAACACTAATAGCCTCTTTACCTTTATAAGATTTTCCACTCTTATCTATTGCTAGAAAATCTTTACCTGCCATAGAAAATAGTAATGTTATTAAAAACAAACAAACTATGATTACAATAATATTCATTTTTTTATTAAATAATTTCTTTAATTCAAATTTCACTAATGTTCCCATATTGTTCATTCCTTTCTTTTCTATTTTTCATTATCTTGAAAATATGCTAAATATAAATCTTCTAAATTAGGTTCTATATTAACAGCATTCACAGTTGGTTTTTGCCTACTTACAATTCTTAATTCTGTTGTATTATTTTCTTGATGAATATTAATAATACAATATTTATGATTCAGCATTTCTACTTCTTTTTTATCATAAGCAACACATTTCCATACACTGCCTCTTAAATCTTGTAAAAGTTCTTCTGGCGTTCCTGTTAATATCTTTTTACCTGCTTTCATCACAATAATTTCATCTGCAATAAATTCAATATCTGATACAATATGAGTTGATAATATTACAATTTTATCTTGTGAAAAACTACTAATTAAGTTTCTAAACTTTACCCTTTCTTTTGGGTCTAGTCCTGCTGTTGGCTCATCTAAAATTAGAATCTTTGGGTTATTTAACATTGCTTGTGCAATTCCTAATCTTTGTTTCATTCCTCCAGAAAATGTCTTTACTTTTTGTTTTTTTTCATTTTCCAAATTAACTATTTGTAATAACTCATTCACTCTCATTTCAGCCTTTTCTTTTGATAATCCCTTTAATGCAGCAATATACATTAAAAAATCATAAGCTGTAAAATCTGGATAGTATCCAAAATCTTGTGGTAAATAACCAAGAACTTGTCTGTAATCCTCCCCTAGTTTTTTTATATCTGTTCCATTATATTTAATTTGACCAGAAGTTGGATTTTGAATATCACATATCATTCTCATAAGTGTTGTTTTTCCTGCTCCATTTGCACCAAGTAATCCATAAACTCCTGGTTTTAGTTTTATAGAAACTCTATCCACTGCAATTTTATTTTTATATTGTTTTGTTAGCCTATCTATTGCAAGTTCCATATATAATCATCCTCCTCTTCATAAAATTGATAAACAGCTTTTATAAAATAAAATACTGTTATAATTAATAAACCTAACCATACTAAAACACTTGAAGTTTCATAAACACTAGGAAACTTTATATTAATTTTAAATAAAATCGCATTGATTAATAACATTATCGTCATATTTACAATTTCGTTTGACTTATTTTTTAATAAACGTATTGTTAAAATGTTAGCAACATTGGTTATCATAAATGGCACTAAAAAATAAAGAATTAATACATAACTTTTCTGTTCAAAATGAGTTCCAGTCATAACTGCAAATACTGTCATTATACATAAATTAATAAATGTATTAATTATTAATTTAATTGAAATCAATTCTTTTAAGTCCATTTTACAACTCATTTCAATTTCATACATATTATATTTAAAACTTTTCTCTAACTCCATTATTTGAAGAAATGCTAATATTGGCATTACAAGTGATAAAATTAGCCTTGTTTTCTCAAAATTCATAGATTTTATAACTAATATTCCTACCAATAATAGAATAAATTGGAAAAGAAAAGTAATTTTACTCATAAAAGGAATATATCTTTTTATCTTTTCAAAATAGCTTTCCTTTACTGTTATTTCTGTATTTGCTATTTCCATTTTTAATATTTCTATTGATTGCCTTTTTTTATTTTCATCTATACTTGGCAATTCTCTTTTGTTTAAAATTTCTCTCCACTTATCCATCTAATTAAAAGTCCTCCTTTCCTAAATACATACTCAATTTTTCTATTCCCTGCTTTAGTCTTGATTTAATGGTAGGTACTTTTTCATCAAGTATTTTAGATATATCTTTAATTTTCAAATCTTCATAATACTTCAAAATAATTACTTCTTTTTGTTTTTCTGGTAGCTCTTTTAATGCTTTATCAATTGAATTTTTTTGTTCTATTCTTGATAATTCATTAGAATCATTTTCTTTATAAGTTTGATTATCATCTAATTCTTCTAACTCCACTTTATTCTCGTCAAAATAAGTGTTACATACATTCATTGCTATTGTAATTAAATAACTTTTAAATTTTCCTCTATGTTTATAAGTTCCTATATATTTAATCAATTTCAAGAATGTTTCCTGTGTTAAATCATAAGAAAGTGAGCTATTTCCTGTTTTATAATAACAAAATCTATAAATATCATCATAATATTTCTCAATTAATATCTCTAATAATTCTTTATTTCCGTGCTGTATTTTATAGATTAATTCTTTATCTTCCAAGTAAATACCTCCTTTCTTTTATAAACTAGCTTACATATAATATAACCTAAAAAAATATAAAAAAGATTTAAAATTTTATTAAATTTTTAAATTTTTTCATTTATTATATTTCTTTTTGCAACTGTTTGTCCATAGGCATTTACTACTTCTGCAAAATACTCATTTTTTCCTCTTACATCTATAATTGTCGCTCTATTTCCATCTTTTAATTCTACTACATTAAATCAGGTGTTCCATAGCCACATATAACATTGCTATTGATGTCATATTCTTTTTGTCTACACATATCATCATTTGAATTTCCCTCTATTGTATATACTTTTTCATTTTCACACTTTTCAACTATTCCAACATGATCTGAAGTGCCATCACTTTCCCAATCGAAAAATATAATATCTCCGTGATTTTGGTATATAACCTCTTTCTTTCCAAAGTCCACAAGTTTTAAACCACGATATACCCTCTGTTTGACAACTTGCAAATTTAGGTATAATGCCACTATCTATATATCAACATTGATTAGCACACCAACTGACAAAACAAGCACACCATTCAACTCGTGAGCCAAAACCATACCAAGACCAGAAAGGTTGTCCTCCAACATTTCCAACTTGTTCTAGTGCAACTTTTACAATATCATTACTACCTACTGAACTACCCTAGATTACAGCTGACCACATACTTGCATATTCTTCTTTTTGAAATTCTGCTAACTGATTTTTCTGTTCTTGATTAAAGTTGTATTGTTCTACCATTTCATTGGCTGTTTTATGATTTATATTGATATGTAATTTTGTTTCTAAAATTTTTATATTCATAACTTCTCCTCTCATTTGGAGGCACAACAAAAAGTTAGTATAAAATACTAATCAAGATTTAATCACATTACATTTTATTAAGACCACATAAATACTTTAATAGAATTTCATCAAAATATTCTGTATCTTCATTATTTTCTATTAATTTATTACGCATCACTTTTAAAGAATTAATAATAATTCTCACTTCAAAACTTTCTAATTTGATTTTTCTTTTAAAGAACTTAAACATAAAAAAATCACACTCCTTCTATCATTTATAGTGTTATATTAACGACTATTTTCAGATAGTTCAAATGTGTAAATTAATAATTGAATTTGATATATATCCCACCCTCAAGTAAACTTCCATTGTTCTTTCATTTGGAATACACATTAAACCAAGAATTCTTAAAGTTGAATTTTTAATAACATCTGTTATTCCATCTAAAATATCAGCATCTGTTCATTTTATATATTCAGTTAAATCTACATCTTAATGTTATAATCTTGTATGATGTGCTTGTGATATGTTATAAATTTTTGTTCCGGGTTTGAAATATTCTTGTTTTGTTTTTATATTATTAAAAAGAAACAACTAATAGCATTTTAAATTTTTCTTCTCCGAAAACACTATGAGGAACGTCTTTAGGCATAACAATTGTTTGCCATTTTTCTAAATAGTATACATCTCCTCCTATTGTAAATTTTCCTTTTCCTTCTAATACTGTAACCATTGCATCTCCACCAGAAGCATGTGTTGATATTTCTTCATCTTTATCAAAAGAAAATATAGTAACATTGTTGGTATTCTTATTTTTCTATCTTCTAATGTTATAACATAAATTTATAAATTAAGGAAGTACTTTTTCGTACTTCCTTAAAACTAAGCATTTATTTTCAATTTATATCTTTATATCTTTCCAAGATAACTTTAAATCCTATTGCTAGGAGAATTGAAAAAATTATCAATCTACCAAGAGCCATCATATTATTTCCTGCCTTAGGTATTTTTTTTTGTGCAATGCTTTCATCTTTTTCTCCTTCATTTTTAGACGTTACTTCTTCAGTTTTATTATCTGTTTTTTTACTATTTTCTTCATCTTCAGTGTTTGTTTCTTTATTATCTTCTTCAGTACTTGCTTTTTTATTTACTGTTACCATACAAATAGCTTTAATTTTTCTATCATAGCTTGTTGCTGCTATTGTTGCAATGCCTTCAGAAATTGCAGTAATTTTACCATTTTCAACTGTGGCAACATTTTTATTATCACTTGACCATGTTATAATTTTATTTGTTGCATTTTCTGGCAAAATGATAGCCGTTATTGTTTCATTTTCTCCAATTTGCAAAGTTACAGATGTTTTATTAAAATTTATTGAAGAAACGTCTGTTGTAGAATTTGTGGAAATATCTTTAAAAGTAAATCCGTGTTCATTTGCATACTTTTCTGTCGTTGAATTAGGATAACCATATAATACTAAGTCACTAGAACAATATTCAAATGGTTTTTCATCTATTACCTGTCCTAATTGGTCTGTAGTATAATATTGTATCTCTTTATTATATATAACTACTTTTCTTAATTGATGACACAATCTAAATGCACCTGTATTCAATTTATTTATGTTTTCAGATATTATAAATTCTTCAAATCCAGTATTTTGAAATAAATATGGTGCAAAGTTATTTAGTTTTGATGGTATGTTTATTTTGTTTAATTTATTACAATCTTGAAAACACTCCCACCCTATTTCTGTCAAACTTTCTGGCAAAACAACGCTTTCTAAATTAGAACACCCTAAAAATGCAAAATTTCCAATTTCAGTAATTCCTTCCTGAATTGTAACCTTAGTAAGGATATTTCCATTTGTGGTATTTCTATTTTCATTAAAAGCATGAGCATCTATTTTTTTTACATCGTATCCATCTATAGTATTTGGAATTGTAATTTCACTACTAGTACCATGATATGCAGTTATAGTAGCATACTTATTAGAATCTATTTTATATTCAAAATCAGAATTAGTTGCATATGATTTTATATTTAAAAAAATAATACTAAATAAAAATAATAATGTAGTTTTACAAATAAATTTTTTTTTCATTAAAATTTTCCTCCTAGTTTTTTACTTTCTATATATTATACCATATAGATTAAATTTCAGGTTAGATGTTATAAAAATGTAATATTCTTGTTACATAATTGTAATATTTTTTTTATAACAAAATTAATATATTTTTTAAAACCTTTTAATTTATTCTTTTGTATCTTATATAGCATACAATTGAAATTATACAAGAAATAGCAATAACCATAAACTATTGAAAATTTTTTGCCTGTAAAAGGAAATATTTTACTTAATATATCTTTTTTTTCACTATTTTTTGTGTTTTTATTTTGATTTGTTAAATTTCCTTCTATCTTATTGTCGTTTGGTTTTTCTATATTATCTGAAATTGAATTGTTTTTATTTTCTTCTTGACGGTTCTACTCCACCGTAATCTCCATTGTTTGTTGAAATTGTATAAATTAAAATGCCATTTTTCATCAACTCTTCACCAAAATACATCTGTTCCATAAAATAGGTATTTTCCGTCACTTGAGGTAGCCATGCTAAGTGGCCATTGGCATCCTTCCCCTCCTATTGTTACTTCTTCCGTTTCTAGTAGTTCTTTTGATACTATTGGTATGTTTTTCCAGTAACTTGTTCCTTTTGTGTTGTCTGAATCTAGTTTAGTATAGTCTGTTGTTTCGGCTAAACTATTTGTTGCAAATACTGCTACTAATATTATTAAAATTATTACTTTTATTATTTTATTTTTCATATTATTTTCCTCTTTACAGATTATTATTTCTGTTAATATTTATATCACAAGAGCAGATAATTATCAACTAATTATCTGCTTAAAAAACTATAATTCCTTAATCCATTTATCAATTTCATCTGGTGATGTCACCAATTGATTCTCACTATAATCTTCAGTGAACACAATATTCATACCTTTTTCAACTTTTGAATCTGGACATAATTTTTGTATTTCTTGGAAAGTATGTCCAAGCCAACCAGCATTTGTAGCAAAAGGTTTTATTATTTTTCCTTTTAAATCATTTTGTGTTAAAAATGTTCTAATTACTGGTGCAATAGTGTACCACCAAACTGGGCTTCCAACAATTATTTCATCATATTGGTTTAAATCCTTGTCTATTTCTTGTATTTTTGGAACTTTATTTACATTACTATTGTTTTGTTCTTCGTCTACTACTGTTTGATAATCTGTTGAATATGGTTTTACTGGTTTTATTTCTAAAATATCACAATTTAACTGTTTTTGTATGCTTTCAGCTATCATTTTTGTATGTCCTGTATATGAATAATATACTACTATTTTTTTACTATTCTCCATTTTTACTATCATCTTTCCTTTCTGTTTAGATATATTATATTTTAAAGCATTTGTTCTACATCCTCAGCAATTTGTTCTTTTGTAATTCTGTTTTCTCTTAATAATTCATTAACATCATATCTATCATAAAATGCCTTCTCAATCCCATAATTTTTAACCTTTACATCACTACCACCATAAAAACTTGCTATTTTTTCTCCTTTTTTCTCAACTTGGAATTTATTTATATTACTATAATCTGTATCAACTTACTAAAATTGTTGCTGGGTTATTGTTTATAGATAAATCTTGTGATATTTGGTCATAAGTTCTTTGGATAAAACTTGAATAAGTTCCAAATATTGGCTTGCCTCCATTTTTTGCTATTCCAGATGCCATGGCTACTGCCTGTTCTTCTGCTATTCCTACATCTACAAATTGGTCTCCTGCTTCAATTCTTCTGTCCTTTGTAAATCCTATGTTTGTTGGAACTCCTGCTACTATTGCTGCAACTTAATGAATAATTACTACATAATTCTCCTTTCGTATTTATCAATATAAATTTATAATGCTGTTCCTTTTTTAGGTACAAAATATTTTTCCATATTATTACCTTCTAGTCTTAATAGTGAGACTTTATTATTTATTCCACCACCATATCCTGTAAGTGACCCTTTTGTTCCTACAACTCTGTGGCAAGGAATAATTATACAAATTGGATTCCATCCAACTGCTCCTCCAACTGCTTGTGCAGACATTTTATCCATTTTTCTATGTTTTGCTATAATTTCTGCAATATCATTATATGTTAATACTTCACCAAATGGAATTTTGTTCATTATATCTATTACATCTTTTCTAAATGGTGTCAAATTGTTTACTTTATATTTTGGTGTAAAATCTGGATTTTGACCAGAAAAATATATATCTAACCATTTTGAAGTTTCTTTAAATATTGGTAATTCTTTTTCTTCACAGTCTGTTGTGTGTTTGCTACTATCTCTTGACCCTTCAAACCATAAGCCTGTTAAATATTCTCCGTCACTATTCATATATATGTTTGTGAATCCTTCTGGTGTTTTATAGGTGCTTTTATATGCCATGTTTACCTCCTAAATTTTTATTCCGTAAATGAACTT
>ENA-OPSV01000254-OPSV01000254.1-human-gut-metagenome-genome-assembly--contig:-NODE-254-length-43275-cov-6.417677_pt1 | contig 43275 bp, 30 predicted proteins | sample MGYA00241460_ERZ501912 | MGnify/ENA primary metagenome ERZ501912 (study PRJEB25962, sample SAMEA2042402) | human gut metagenome | biome: human gut; feature: human-associated habitat; material: faeces...
CGTCCATGGCTGGGCATTTCTGTGTTTCACGGCATAATTTCTACAGTATCTAAGCCGCTTCGCTATTCGCTTACGGGGAGTATGTGCGATGCCTTGCAGACGGCGACCTGCGGTACTTACTCTTTGCTAAAACTCAGGTACTTTATTGTGGCTTCGGTATCTGACAGTCAACATACAGGATATGGTTTATCAGCCAGTCTGTGAGATACTTGAGGATTCCCATGATCTGCTCATCCTGATCTATCTCCTCATCACTATGATGCTCAATGAACTCATCCAGCTTTTGTACAAATTCCATATGCTGAACCTTCTGTGTAAACATCTTCTTGTAATGTATTGATTCCATGTACTGCTCCTCGTCAGCAAAGTGCTTTACTGTGTAGTCACGGAGCTTCTCCAAGATGATATCCATCTTATCATATTTATCCGGTGTAAACTCATCATGCAGCAGTTCATATGCCTCATCTGCATATTTAAATAACTGCTTGTGCTCTTCATCAATCATATCTATTCCGATATAATATTCTGGTTTCATTTCATACATAATTTCATCCTTCTTTCTTATGTAGTAATATATAAACTTTATGTTTTATCATTAGCAACACTTTAACATCCCAACCAAAATGACTTATGATGTATAACGTAAACAGGTTGCTGAGCGACTATTTCAAGCGCCAGAACCACAAAATATGGTACTGCCGGTCACATCGCAGTGTGGCCGGTGATAACCGGACAGTCATTAATTTATGGATTTTATATGCTTCCGGTTGTAGATCAGATGCAGATACATCGCATCGTGGGCACGGACGGCATCGTGGGCTGCAATTGCATCTGCAATTTCACGATGAATTTCGATGGTTTCATCACGCATGGTGAATTTTGCAGACTCACGGATCAGAGGAATTGAACTGTTGATGATAGGAACCAGCTTTGGAACAACTATATTTTTGCTGCTTAAGGCAATAGCAGTATGAAATGCTATATCCTTTTCAGCGTGATTTTTATTTGCAAGAAGGAGCTTTTCGGTATTTTCACATGCAGTAAGTATGTTTTTGATATCTGTCTCATCTGCACGGATAGCTGCCATGGCAGCTATGGATGGTTCGATTAGAAATCTGATTTCCATCAGATCTTTAATCATCTTTTGTTTATCTTCAACAAAGGTCAGGCCGAATGGATCATCAATCATCCCGGGAGTGGCGGAAACATATGAACCGGAGCCTTGGCGTATGGTGATCACATTACGTGATGCGAGTGCTCGCATAGCTTCACGCAGAGAGCTTCTTCCAACATTCAGCCGTTCACACATTACGGTTTCGTTCGGAAGCTTGTCACCCGGCTGCAGATTTTCCTCCAGTATGTATTTGATAATTCTCTCTGCAATCCTTTGGGAAAGAGTTTTTTCTTTGGAATTTTGCATGTGATTTGCCTCCTGTTGCCCAATACCTTGATGTTTAGTTTTTCTGTACGTTTAAATATTCTTTCAAATATTTCATTGGCATTCTTTTTGTCTGTAACTCCCGGAAAATATTCCTTATATCCCATAGTTGTTTAAAAACACGCCTTTTTCGCATGGTCTGCCATACAGATATCCCTGCATATAATCTACATGGATTTCTTTCATTGCGCAAGCCCACTCTTCCTTCTCAATTCCCTCAATGCAGATTTTTATATTTATACTGTGAACCATCTCTATAATCTTTCTGAACAGCTCATAGTCCTTCTCACTGCTCATCGCCCTTGCCGTAAAATCCTTATCTATCTTTACATAGTCCGGGTTCATCTCACTGATATAGCGAAGATTTGAATAGCCTGTTCCAAAATCATCTATTATGAACTGGATATTATTCTCATCAAGCTTTTTCCTGAAGCTGCAAAAACATGGCGTCATATCCATGAATCCACTCTCTGTCATTTCGATACAGATGGATTCAGGTCTCAGATTGTTTGCCTGGATAGCAGAGAGAATTTTATTTGCCATACTTCCACGCATAATCTGTATATATGATACATTGATATTTACCCTGAAATCCGCAATATACTGCTGCATTTCACGGCACATTTTTGCTGCTTCGTTCAATACAAACTCTCCAACCGGAATGATGAGCCTGCTCTTCTCCAGTAAAGGAATAAACTCAACCGGGGAAATCATTTCATCGCCCTCATCCGAATGCATGAAAAACCGTAAAAGTGCCTCTGCACCGATTATTCGATCAGCACTATCTAAGATAGGCTGATAATATACCTCAAAGCCTTCAAAATCATTTACAGTTGCGCTACGAAGCGCACTCAGGATGGTATTTTTGCGCAATGACACTTTATAATCCTCTTCCTCGAAGAAATAAAGGCTTCCTCCGCCTCTTTTTTTTGCGCATTTTAAAGAAAAATCCGACTTTTTCCTGCACTCTATTGCGTCCTCTGCCAGTGTTGATATATCTGTCACTCCGGCAGAAATCGAAAAGATTGATTTATAGTTTTCATCAACTATAAACTCATCAATTTTTTCACCTATCCTTTTGAACAACTGCACCACATCATCCTGCGATTTGCTAAGCATATCCACAAGCATATACTTATCTGTAACAAGATGATATATTCTCTGACCGCTTGAGAGACATTCTGCTATGCATTCGGCCACTCTTTTAAGTATGTAGTTGCCATATATCTGACCCTGAACATTATTGATTATCCCAAAATCGTCAATTCCAATCTGTATGAAATAACCTGACAGCTTCTCTTTAGGCTGTGAATAGAGATATGATGCCATCTCCTTTTCACCTAACAGCCCACTGATATTGTCAGCTCGTTGCCTTGTTCCTGTCTCGTTCATGCAGCCTATAATATATCGTGGTTTCCCCGCCTCGTCATTGATGACCTCCCCACGGCAGTTAATCCATACCGGGAGATTTTTGCTGTTCATCAAACGACATAGCACGTTGTACCTTTTTTCTTTTCCATCATATATTTTACGCTTGTGATTTTCGAGCAGCTTACGGTCTTTCTCATAAACCAATTTACGAAGATGCTTTGTTGCATCATTCATAAATTTATCAGGAAGCATAAAACGCTCTACCGCTGACTGTGATATCCTCAGTGTATCATTCTTTAAATCTATAATATACAGATAATCATCCATACAAGGTGCAATTAAGTCTATCAGACTTCCTGCCTCCTGCTCGTCAAGTATTTTATATGCATCAAAAGCCCTCATTAAATTTCACCTTCTATTATATTACTCTTCAATGTCTGAGATTTTGAATTTTGCTATCATTTCACTCAGATTTTCTGATTCACTGCTCATCTGCTGGCTCGCAGCCGCACACTCCTGTGATGTTGCTGAATTGGTCTGTACAACATCATTGATCTGCTCAATTCCTTCGTTAATCTGCTTGATCTCACTGGTCTGGGTCTCCAGTGTATCAGCTATATTAGTCACCTCTTTTGTAATCACCTTAGAGTTCTCTGCTACTTCTTCAAGCTGTGAAGCTGTCTGCTCTGCAATATTCATGCCTTTTTCAACAGCCTGCACAGATGTCTCTATAAGCGCAGCTGATTCCTTTGCAGCCTGTGCACTTTGATCGGCAAGCATATTTACCTGATTTGCCACAACCGCAAAGCCTTTTCCTGCCTCCCCTGCTCTTGCTGCCTCAATAGAAGCGTTTAATGCAAGCAGGTTGGTCTGTGATGCAATCTCATTAATGGTTGATATAATCTGATCTATCTGTTTAGAGGCTTCGTTTATTTCATGCATAGATGTAACCATCTCCTGCATCTTTCCATTGCTTTCCCAGATTGCACCTCCAAGCTCATCCACTCTTCCACTGATTTCCTTTGCACTCTTTGAATTCTGCTCCACCTGCTCTGAAACTCCCTCAACCGTCGCTGTCAGTTCCTCTACAACCGCAGCCTGATTGGTTGCACCGTCTGCAAGGTCATTTGAGCTTGCAGCTACCTGCTCTGCCGCACTTGAAACCTCGCTTGATACATTCTGGATTCCCTTTATGGTGACTGCCATACTTTTTTCAAATTCCATAAATGAATGTAAAATACCTACAAAATCGCCTCTCCACTCTACTTCCGGCTGTGCATCAAAATGTCCGTCCGCAAAGAGCTTCATCGACCTGTCTATATCATCCACATATGAGCCGAGAATACGGATAGACTTTCTCATGCTGTGTGCCAATCTACCGATTTCATCCTCTGAACGGTAATCAAGTGTGCTGTGAAGATTTCCTTCTGTCAGCTCCTTTGCCACTTCCTCGATTGCATGTAATGGCTCAAGGATTGTATCAAGCACGATCTTTCCCGTTCTCTTTGTCAACTGCCATGCACATATCAGACAGATAATGATGACCATGAGTCCGACTGCAGCACATACATATGTCCTTACAACTGCCTGATGGCTTCTTTCGTCAGTCAGCTTGTTGATTTCCTTTGCAAGCTCAACTGTTTTATTTAACTTTGGTGTACACTCATTGATAATCTGATCAACAGCCTCATCCTTCTGTCCGGCTTTAATCTTATCCATGATTGAGTATCCGATATTCGCCCAGTCAGAAAGAGCCTTTGAATATTCATTATACTGATTCTCAGGAACGATACCTGATTTTTTTATTGTTTTTAACTGCACATCAACATCTTCAAGCTTTTCTTTTGCGCCCTGCTCATAGTCGTCATATGTTGATTTGTCAGGATTAAGTGCCATCTCTCTTACATTTCTAGCCGCTGCATTTACATTTATTCTACATGTCTTAACCGCCTGATCGGCAGCATTTACCTTGTTTACATAGTTTAACATATTGAAAAACAACACACCAATGACCGCAATCGAAAGCAGTCCCGAAATAAGCATCATGGTAATAACCATTCTATAGCCATAGTTAATCCTTTCACCCAAATGCATGTTTTCCAATTTCTTTTTCATCGCATCTTTTTTTGAAGACATAGTTTGTTATTTCCTCCTATCTTACGATACCTTTTGACCCTTTAATCATATTATTATTTATACTCAAGTCTGAATTCGTCAGATGAATTTAGTATAGTACTATTTTTCTAAGGGCACAATACTGTATTCTCAATAATCTTTATGTGAATCTTTCTATTAAATATGTGGTTTTGCACAAAATGGTATGATTTTTTCGCAATTCCCTCAAAATACGTATGATGATTTTTATCTTGTTTTATGTAATGATGTAAGCCCCGGCTGCCCGACCGGCCACACAGCTTCCCCGCGTGCTACGCTGCGCTACTAAGATACTGTACGGAATTATGCTTGAAGGGCTTCTATGCCTGACGAAACCGTCGAAACGCGCCGTCCGTGGCGCGGTTCTCCTCGCCCCTGCGTCCATGCAGGAGCGTTTCTGTGTTTCATGGCATAATTTCTACAGTATCTAAGCAGCTTCGCTATTCGCACGCGGGGAAGCTGTGTGTGCCGGTCGGGCAGCCGATGCTTGCAGTTATATATTCAGGAAAAATCAGCTCAAAAGTGAAAATGCAAATACCACGATGCCAAGTATTACAAGCACAATACCTGTGGCACGGTTTAAGGTTTTTGCGGATGCCTTGTTTGCAAAGACCGCTGCAATTCTCGCCCAAAGGAGTGTAAATGCAATACATAAAATCAGCACAAACCAGTCCGGTTTTCCACCGATGGCAAAGTGCGAGGCAGCTCCTGTAAAGGCTGTAAATGCCATGATAAATACGCTCGTTCCGACTGCAGTCTTAAGCTCATAGCCAAGCACCGATGTGAGGATGAGGAGCATCATCATACCGCCTCCCGCACCTATGAAGCCACAGATAAATCCGATAAGCACGCCGCAGATGATTGACTGGACAGCTCTCTTTTTAGCAGAAACTCCCTGCATGGCCTCCTTTGTTGTCATGACAGGACGGACTATAAACTTTATTCCGAGTAAAAATGTCATAAATACCGAAAAGTTGCCCATTGTTGCTGACGGCACAAGGCTTGATACATAGCTTCCAACAACCGTGAAGCATAAAACCGTGACCATCATTATGAGCCCGTTTTTTACATCAAGGTTCTTGTTCTTTCCATATGTATAGGCTGACACTGCGCTGGCAAGTACATCAGACGACAGGGCTATTCCCACTGCCATATACGGGTCCATTCCCAAAAAAGTAATGAGCATAGGGCTTATTACTGCTGCTGCGCTTAGTCCCGCAAAGCCGGTTCCAAGGCCTGCGCCCATACCGGCAAAAAATGTTACTATTATAGTTATTAATGTGCTCATTTGTGTGATTTCCTCCTGATTATTTCATCCATATTATTCTCAAGCTGTTTCATAACAATCGTCAGCTGCTTTTTCTGCTCCTCATCTATCCCTGCAAACAGATCTGCTGTAAACTGCTGCTGTATGCGCCTTCCTCTTTCAATGACAGTCCCGGCCTTTTTTGTACAGACAAGCTCCGTCTTCCTCCTATCATTTTCCACAGGTTTTCTCTCCAGATAGCCCTCATTCACAAGCTTGTCAACATTTACAGACACAAGATTTGCCTTGATTTTTCTTATTTCAACTATATCCCTTGCCGTCTTATATTCCGGATTGTTCGCCAGAAACATGAGTATATCAAAGGCTGTCTGTGGAAGCTTCAGCTCATGACACAGTGGTCTGCACTCATCGCTGTAGGTTCGCGAAATTTTCTCTGCAAACTCAAAGTTAAATTTCATATGTGATATTCCTTCTTTCCTTTTCCTATTCCTATTTCGCTGCTTTGTTATACATTTTTGAATTATTCATTTTTGAACTAATTATATATCTCTCTGTCATTTTGTCAAGCGGTTATCGTAATTTATACCCTGCAATGCTATACTTTTTGAGGCATTTTTTCATTAACTATTATGATATGATTTAACAGTTATATAATACCTTGAAAGTATCCTGCAGTCATGGTATTATATGTAATTGGCGCTTTGTTGCACATTTTAAACACCGGCTAATCTACCGGTGATTTTAATTTTAATAACTAAAGCTTCGTACATATATAATGTAGGAGTTTTAAATTAACAATCATTTACAATAGGAGGAATTATGAGTCAGGAAACAAATTCAGCCCCTGTAACAGAGAACAAGATGGGAACCATGCCTATCGGCAGACTTGTATTTAACATGTCTTTGCCTATGATGATTTCCATGCTCGTACAGGCTCTATACAACATCGTGGACAGTATTTTCGTTGCAAAGCTGTCCGAAAACGCACTCACAGCAGTTTCACTTGCCTTCCCTTTGCAGACACTCATCATCGCTGTCGCAACCGGTACAGGTGTAGGTGTAAACGCGCTGCTGTCAAAGTCCCTCGGCGCCCATAAATACGACGAGGCCAACAAAATCGGCATCAACGGTGCCGTGCTATATGCATTCAGCTACGTAATATTTCTGATTCTCGGACTTACAATCGTAAAGCCTTTTTACATGAGTCAGATTGGAAATGCTGATATCGAAATCATGGATATGGGTGTGAGCTACCTGAGTACTGTTATGATTTTTTCATTTGGTATTTTTGCGGAAATCTTTTTTGAGAGGGTGCTTACATCGACAGGAAGAACTATTTTCAGCATGACCTCACAGCTTTGCGGTGCCATCACAAATATCATTCTGGATCCTATCATGATCTTTGGACTGCTTGGCTTCCCTAAGCTCGGTGCTACCGGTGCAGCCGTGGCAACCGTTGTGGGACAGTGCGTAGCCGCCGTTGTTGCCTTTGCCTGCAACCACAAATTCAATCATGAAATCAGCCTGAGCTTCAAGGGCTACAGCCCGGATTTCAAAATCATGGGAACCATTTATGCTATCGGTATTCCGTCGATCATCATGCAGTCTATAGGCTCAGTAATGACATATGCCATGAACAGAATACTTATCGGCTTTTCATCGACTGCCGCTGCTGTTTTCGGTGTTTATTTCAAGCTGCAGAGCTTCTTCTTTATGCCTGTATTCGGACTGAACAACGGAATCACACCTATCATCGCATTCAACTACGGTGCTCAGAACAGAAAGCGTATGGTTAAAACAATAAAGGTCAGCCTGATAACAGCATTCTGTCTGCTCTTCGTTGGCTTTGCCTGCTTTGAGTTCATACCACATGTGCTTCTTGGAATGTTCAGCGCCTCTGACGATATGCTCAAAATCGGTGTTCCGGCGCTCAGAATAATCGGAGTGCATTTCCTCATCGCATGGTTTTGTATTATCGTCGGCACAGTATTCCAGGCTTTGGGAAAGGCTGTCTTTTCCATGATCGTATCAATCATGCGTCAGCTTGTGGTTTTAATTCCGGCAGCATACATCCTTTCAAGGCTCGGTGGACTTCACGCAGTATGGTGGGCTTTCCCTATAGCAGAGGTGATATCCCTTACTGTTTCGACATTATTCTTAATCAGGATCAACAGAACTATCATCTCAAAGATTCCTGATGGAAGCGATGTGCTGTAAAAAATTTTACTTGAGCTTTAAAATAATCAACAACAAAATCCGCTGCATTATATCATGTGCGTAATCATATGATATAGTGTAGCGGATTTATTATATTTATGTCATATTTTCACATATTTCTGATTTCTTCGCCAACTTGGTGCAGCTTATGAACCGACTTTATCTTGCGTATTATCTTGCGTATTTTCTTCCTCTATTATACGTATTTTATGTTGCTGGTCACACTGTTCGGTGTGAACAGTAACGATTTTATATAAAAAGTGTAATCTGCAGATTCAAACCTCTTTTAAAAAATGCGATTTTGTGGTAAAATAGCAAAAAAGAAAATGCGATTTTGTGGTAAATCGTTGAAATAAAAAATGCGATTTTGTAGTAAAACATCAAAATAAAAAATGCGATTTTGTAATTTTATTAGGAGAATGTCATGTTTAAGCGAAAAATATATGATAAATTATTGCAATGGAAAAAGGATTCCGATGGTAAAACAGCACTCTTAATCGAAGGAGCCCGTCGTATAGGCAAGTCAACCATCGTAGAGTCATTTGGACGAAATGAATACAAAAGTTATATAATCATTGATTTCTCAATCGTCTCAAAAAATATACGTGAACTGTTTGAGGATATTTCAGATCTGAATTATCTGTTTTTGCAGTTGCAGCTCCAATACAAAGTCGATCTCTATGAGAGAGAGTCTTTGATTATTTTTGACGAAGTACAATTATGCCCCCGCGCAAGACAGGCTATCAAATCACTTGTAAAAGATCACCGATATGATTATATAGAAACCGGTTCTCTGATTTCTATCAAAAAAAACGTACAGGATATACTTATTCCAAGCGAAGAAAGAAAGCTAAACATGTATCCTATGGATTATGAAGAATTTTTATGGGCTTTGAATGATGAAACAACTATCCCCCTAATCCATAAGCTATTCGATTCTCAAAAACCCTTCGGAGAAGAGATTAATCGTAAATTGATGCGTGATTTCCGTCTTTATATGCTTGTCGGGGGAATGCCGCAGGCAGTTGATGAATATATCAAAACCAATAACTTCCGTAAGGTTGATGACGTGAAGCGTGATATTCTGAATCTTTATGAAGATGATTTCAAAAAAATAGATGCTACTGGAAAAATATCTATGCTTTTTGATGCAATTCCTGCGCAGCTAAACAAAAATGCTTCACGATATCAGGTATCAAGCGTACTGACAAACAATCGCGCCGATAATACACTGGAACTGATTGCAGAGTTAAAAGACTCAAAAACTGTTTTGGTATCATACCATGCAAATGACCCAAGTGCCGGTATGTCAACCAACAAAGACTTAACCCGGTTTAAACTATTTTTATGCGATACCGGGCTGTTTACTACATTGATGTTTAAAGACAAAGATTTCACAGAAAACATAATTTATGAAAAATTGTTAAATGACAAGCTAGGAACTAATCTAGGCTATCTTTACGAAAATGTAGTTGCACAGCTTTTAACGTGTAATGGCAACGAATTATTTTACTATACTTTTTTTAATGAAAGTTCACGCCATAATTACGAAATAGATTTTCTTATTGCCAAAAAAAATAAGGTTTGCCCTATTGAAGTAAAATCCAGTGGCTATAAAACCCATAAGTCACTGGATGAATTTTCAATAAAATTTTCAAACCGTATTCTTCAAAAATATCTCGTATATACAAAGGATTTCTCAAAAGACAAAGACATACTCTGTCTGCCTGCTTACATGATTTCGTTTTTGTAAGAAGAATAACTTTTTAAATATGATTTTAATACACACACTTATATGGAGGATTAAGACATGAAATTTATATCGTGGAATGTAAATGGACTGCGCGCATGCGTCCAGAAAGGTTTCCTTGATTTTTTTAACAGTATAGACGCTGATTTCTTTTGTATACAGGAGTCCAAGCTGCAGGCGGGACAGATTGACCTTGACCTGCCGGGCTATCACCAGTACTGGAATTACGCCGAGAAAAAAGGCTATTCCGGCACAGCCATTTTCGCAAAAAATGAGCCATTATCAGTGTCTTACGGCATAGGCATTGAGGAGCATGATAGGGAAGGACGTGTCATCACACTCGAATATGACAATTTCTATCTCGTAACCTGCTATACTCCAAACTCACAGAATGAACTGAAAAGGCTGCCGTACCGTATGCAGTGGGAGGATGATTTCCGTGAATACCTTAAGACTCTCGATGCCAAAAAGCCTGTCGTACTGTGCGGTGATCTGAATGTCGCACACAATGAAATCGACCTGAAAAATCCAAAAACAAACCGCAAGAATGCAGGTTTTTCAGATGAGGAACGTGCTAAAATGACGGAACTTTTATGTTCCGGCTTTACCGATACCTTCAGATATTTTTATCCGGATGCCGAGGGTATATATTCCTGGTGGTCATACCGTTTTAAGGCACGCGAAAAGAACGCAGGCTGGCGTATCGACTACTTTATCACTTCGGAGCGCATCAATGATAAGCTGCAAAAGGCAGCAATCCATACCGATGTGCTCGGTTCAGACCACTGCCCTGTTGAGGTTGATATTGAATTTTAAATTTAAGGTTATGTATTTTTACAATCCCTTATGCAACACTTTCTTCTCAAGCTTATCCCCATCCAGGGTATACTCAACAGCATTATACGCACCGTTTCTGTATGCGAACGTCTCATTGTCATCCTGATAATGCAAGAAGCTGCCCTTGCCCGGATATGTCAGTATGCTGATCTTATCCTCTGTAATGTCCTCTGTAGAGCGGATTTCTCCGTCTGCAACAGGAATAATGGCCCCTGCTTTTATGAAGACAGGTACTTTATCAAGTGGTGCATCTGCTAAAATATATCTGCCGCCACTGTATTTTTCGCCTGTGTAGTAATCATACCAGTCGCCGTCAGGCAGATAAACCTCTCTTGCCTCCTTGCCCGGTGCGATCACAGGTGCAACCAGTACAAAGCTTCCGAGCATATATTCATCGGAAATATTTCTCACATGCTTATCTGCAGGATACTCGTATACGAGCGGGCGCACGATAGGTGCTCCTGTCTTTTCACACTCATGTGCCAGATCATAGATATATGGGATAAATCTGTATCTAAGCTTTACTGTCTTTCTGACTGCATCTATCGTAGTCTCGTCAAACTGCCAAGGCTCCTGTCTGCGTGTTCCCATCGCTGAATGATTTCTGAAAAACGGCACAAATACTGCTGCCTCATAAAATCTGACAAGAAGCTCCGGTGTAGTATCACTTCCGAAACCGCCTATATCGCTGCCGCACATGGCAAGTCCGCTGACTGACAAATTGCACACCTGCTCGAGTGAAAGTGCTATATGCGCCCAGATGCTGTGATTGTCTCCGGTCCAGCCACCGCAGTATTTCTGGCTTCCGGAATATGCAGCCCTGGTAAGTACAAACGGACGTTTTCCACCATCATTTTTCGCAAGTCCCTCATATGTGGCTTTTGCCATAAAATGTCCGTAAATATTGTGAACCTTTTCATGTGCTCCATACTCAAACTGCACATCATCCGGCAGTGGTCCGTTGAAGCTTGCAGGCTCATTCATATCATTCCATATGCCACTGATACCGTGCTCGAGAAGTATCTTTGTCTTGTCTCCCCACCAGCTTCTGACGCTTTGCTTTGTGAAGTCCGGAAATACCGATGTTCCCGGCCAGACAGCATTTTCATATACACTGCCATCTGTATCATGTGCAAATGCATCCATCTCCATACCCTCTTTGTACATGAAGTAGTCCTCATCCTTCTTCACACCCGGGTCAATGATGGATATGAGCTTTACACCCCTGTCAGCAAGCTTCTCTGAAAGGCCCTTTACATCCGGGAATTTCTTGTCATCAAAGGTGAATACCCTGTAGCCGTTCATGTAATCGATATCCATATGTATCACATCGCATGGGATATCAAGCTCGCGGAATTTGTCAGCTATATCAAGCACCTCATCCTGTGTGTAATAGCCCCAGCGGCTCTGATGGCTGCCGTATATCCATCTCTGATAAAGCGGTGTGGTGCCTGTCAGTGATGTATAAAGTCCCACCACCTCTGCCATATCATTTCCCGGCATAAAATAGTAGTCCAGCTCACCCTTCTCATGCTCGACGAAATAGTAATCTGTGTTTTCATAACCGAAATCAAAGGTTGTCTTGTAGGTATTATCCGCAAAAATTCCATAGCAATATTCATCGCCCAACACGATAAAAAATGGTATGGATTTGTACAGCGATTTGAAGCTGTCCACATGTGGTGCAGGATCATCCGTGTTCCAGTTTACATATGAATATCCACGCTTGTTGAGGCATCCCGGCTTATCTCCCAGACCGTAAATAGCATCATCCTTTCCAAGCTTTTTGATGATGGTAACAGCGTCAGTTTTTTCTTCATCTTTTCCGACAGTATGTCCCTCAAGCTCTGCGATGGCAAGATCCTCGTACGGATTCTTCTCACTCTTTTTGCGTGCTTTTTCATAATCTGAAAGCACAAGCTTCCCTTTGTAATAAATATCAAGCTTCTCGTTATCCTTCACATATACAGTAATATTCCTTGCGCTGATGACTGCTTTAACCGCTGCATCGCTTACACCGGCCTCTGCTACGGTCCCCTTGGCATCAGACGTATCCTTGCAGGTCACGTCCGGTGTGGCAGCCTTCGGAATAAAGCCCTCTTCTATTGCAACACTTTCGATGCCGGGTTTTTGTGCAACATGCACTATGTTGTTTTCAAATATGGTAACAAACAGACTGCCGTTCTCGTAGATCAGCTCTGCTGTGTTGTCCTGTATTTTACAGTTCTTATATGAATTTCCCATTGCATAATCCTCCATTGAATTATATAGTTTCTCCTGATGTTTCTTATAAAAATACTTCCGTTTACTATAATAGTATCATCCATTTTTAATTTTTACAACAAAGAAAGTCACCGGTCACACCTAGTATGACCGGTGACTGCCTCAGGCTGTAAGTATCTCTGTCAATACACCATACAGCTCTGTATCAAGCTCCTTTGCCTTGAGCTCTGATAAAATCACTGTTGTTTTCTTTCCCGATGTAATAAGACCGTAGATTTCATCCTTTAGCACAAAGCCTATCTCTGCCTGATTCAGGAAATCAAAGCATCTTTTTTCGATTTGATTATCAAGCGCTACTGTGTCTTTCGATATTGCAACGCTTATTTTGCTCGCTGTCGATGCATTTACAGTAACGATGAGCTTTCTGTTTTCTTCATCATATTTATTCTTTGCCAATACCTCTTTACCATCCACAGATACCTTTACCTTATCGGCTGCTGCCTCGGTTCTTCTTTCAAAGACAAGCTTATAGGTTCTGTTGTCAGGTATTAATGATGTATCTCCATCTGCCGGAGAAATGACAAACATATCTTTATCCGCAGAATATTTCATAGCTGTGGTCACACATCTGCCATCTACATATCCGCAGGATTCATTGTCATCCTCGTATAGCTCAAACTCACCATCAGCCTCCGGGAATACCCTGACACATAATACATCAGGATTTTTGATAACAGATCTTGCATCAAGCTCATCAGCATCTGCACACACAAGTATGCCTCCCGCCTTCGCAAACACCGGTATGCTGCTCAAATCCCTGTAAACCTCCAGCATTCTTCCACCATCATAGCGCATGCCTGTATAGATATCATACCAGATGCCCTCCGGGAACCATACTTTGGTTTTTGCCACATTAAGTCCCTTAATACGTGGAGTTGTAACAGGTGCTACCATAAGCTGGCTGCCAAAGAAATACTGATTCTTTACCTCATAAGCCTCTGCATTTTCAGGATACTCATAATACATAGGCTCAATCAGCGGCATATTCTCGGCATAGCTGCGATAGTTCATGGTATACAGATACGGAATCATACAATGCCTCTGTCTGAGCGCCGCCTCCATCGCTTCCTCAGTCTCTTTTTTAAATCGCCACGGCTCCTTGCCGTTAAATTCGCTGCATGAGCTGTGCAGACGCATTATCGGAGAGAATATACCATATTGTGTCCATCTGGCTGTCAGCTCATCATCCTTGTAGCCAAGCATATGTCCGCCAATATCATGGCTCCACCATCCATATCCGATGTTTGTCGCTGTCGTTGTAAAATACGGTTGAAAATCAAGCGACTCCCATGTAATATGTGTATCTCCCGAAAATCCAATCGGATATCTATGGCTTCCCGGACCTGCATAGCGCGAAAATGTCATTGGACGCTTACCGTCTCTTTTATTATCGAGATAATGAAAATGATTAAAAATCCATAGCGGATCCAATCCTTCAACCTTGCAGTTGCTGCCCTGCTGCCAGTCAATCCACCAGAAATCCACACCTTCAGCCTCTCTCGGATGATGAAGATACTTAAAATATGCATCCATAAACTTTGGGCTTGCCGGATCACATACAACCGGGTCCTCATTTTCATAGTCCACGCCCATTTCCTTTGCCATATCAACATACATTTCTTCACAGCCCTGCACACCATCCGCAGGATGTACGTTTAAGGTAGTATGCATTCCTCTGTCATGGAGCTTTCCAAGAAAGCGCTTCGGATCCGGGAAAAGCTTTTTGTTCCAAGTATATCCTGTCCATCCGCTTCCGTATTTAGGGTCCACATCAACCTGATGCCAGTCCATATCTATTACAGCTACTGTGAATGGGATATTCTTTTCATCGAATTTGTCCATCAGCTCCATATAGCTTTCTTCTGAGTATTTATAATATCTGCTCCACCAGTTTCCCAGTGCATATCGCGGAAGCATCGGAGTCTTGCCGCAAAGCCTGTAAAAATCATTGAGCGCCTGTTTATAATCATGTCCATATCCAAAGAAATACAAATCAGACACACCTTTTTTTCTTGGCTCAATCCATCCATCGTCAAGTAAAATCTGTGATTTACTGTCATCAAGAATTGAATATCCAAAGCGTGAAACGACACCGTGTCCAAGCTCAACCTCTCCGTTTACGTCATCAAGTGTACGCGCTGTACCCTGCAAATCATGCACCTTCTCGCCATAATGCCAGATGCTGTGATATGCGCTCAGGTTTCCCTTAATCTGTATACTCAGTCCGTGTGATGAGAACTCCTTCTCATTATATATCAGGTGCAGCATTGATGTATGAACCTCAATTCCATCAGCGTTACGCACCACATGATAGCCGGTCTTTGGAAAATCCCTGAACAATACTGTCTGTGTTGCCCTATCCTCGAATACGCCATCTTCACTGTATTCCAGACGGACAAGCGCCTCTGTCAGTAATGTAATCCTGTATTTTTCACCTATTATCATATTGTCCGATAATGCCACCGGACTTGTCTTTACTCTGTATATTTCCTGCATGAAATGCTCCCTCCCATATAAATTACGTTATCCCTTGACAGCTGATGCCGCAATTCAATATCCTCTTTTTGTTCAAATCAGTTTAGCGCTAAATCCGATCTACTCCCTGCGCACACGCTTGTTTTCATACATTTTCCATTATCTTGTCAAATCCTTTACCCACTTGTATTTTTTAAAATGTATGAGTGTCCATGGTATCTTTCCAACCTCATCCACGCAGGTGCACGCATATACCACAACCACCGGCCAGTTCAAAAAATATGTGCCTGCAACTGCAAGCGGTATTGCTATGCCCCACATCGTCACAGCAAGAGAGTACATATCAAACATCGTATCTCCTCCCGAACCAAAGACACCGTTTATGATGATTTCATTTACCGATCGTCCAATCATGTAGAAGGCAAGTACACCGAATAACTGCTTCAGATACTCTGCAGCCTGCGGTGTGAGCTTTACAAAATGTAAAATCACCGGTGCTGAAACCGCCATAAGCACTGTCATAACAGCTCCACACAAAAATGACAGCTTTGCCATTCTGATGCCATATGCTTTTCCACGCTTTAAATTCCCTGCACCAAGCTCATTTCCTATCATAATGCCTGCTGCACTTGATATACCTGCACTGAGACAGCAAATGATATCACGCACAACCGCTGCGACGGAGTTGGCCGCTGCTGCGTCTGTTCCCATGTGTCCCATAAATGTAGAGTACGATGTAAAGCCTATTCCCCATACAAGGCTTGCTCCGAGAATCGGTCCGGAGCACTTCATAAAATCTGCTGACAGTTCCTTGTTTCTCACCAAAAGTTCCCTGATTTTAAGCCTGATATATCCCGGTCTGTAAGAAAATGTGATTGAAAGCATAAGCTCCAGCACTCTTGATATGAGCGTGGCAATTGCCGCTCCCCTCACATTCATGCTCTCGATGCCAAATGCACCATAGATAAACACAGCATTCAGCACGATATTTATTAGCACTGTAATCGAGCTGACTGCCGCCGCAGTCCCTGCATGCTCTGATATCTTCATCATGACTATATAACACTGCGAGAAGCCCGTCAACAGATACGAAAAAGAGGCTATTTTCAGATAACTTACACCATAATCTATAAGCACAGGCTCGTTTGTGAAAATGAGCATCAGATATCGAGGAAAGAATGCACATGCCACGAAAAACAGTACTGATACTACACAGCATATTCTGATTGCAAGAGCGAATATGTCATCGAGCGCCTTTATATCCTGCTTGCCCCAATACTGCGCTCCGAGTATTGCAAGGCCCGCTGTCGCCGCTGATAGAAACATGTTCTGGATGAACTGTATCTGTGTGGCAAGCGAAACCGCTGACATATAGTTCTGGTCCAGTCCTCCAAGCATGAAAGCATCCGCCACAGCCACCAGCGCCAGCATCAGATTCTGCACCATTATCGGGACCATGAGTGTCCACAGCTTTTTGTAGAAATGTGTATCAAATTCTATTGTTTTCATGTATCTTTTATACCCCTTGATTACTGATTATTATCCCAAATACAAACAATTATATATGGTTGCATTGGCATATGTCAAATATATACATAATATCTGCAGATATTTCATCCAAAAAAGTGTGCCGCTATCCCCATCATCGGTATAGTGTGCAAGGTTCGTAAACCCCTGTTCTTTTCTATAAATGACCATAAAAATGACAGGGAATGTAACCCTGTCATAAAGTCAGAAATTGTTCCTTCACTTATAGGAGAAATTCGAGGGGATAAACGGAACTGTTTTTTTCTAAACAATAGTATGTAAATGTTTACGACAAACTGGGAGTTATCTATTAACTTTCTTAACTTTCCCTTATTTTCAAGGCTTTCTGCTATTGAAAATTCTATATATGTATCCTTTTCCCTTGTTTTTGCCCTTATGGGATAATCACAAGGGAAAATTCATTATTCAGTTGTTTAATCATTGCCTGCCACTTTATCAAGAAGTCTTGCGGAAGTCCGCTTTGCTTCCCTTGTAGCATGGGCATAGACATTCATGATGGTACTCACGTCTGAGTGTCCTAACAGTTCCTGCACATCCTTAGGCTGAGCCCCGTTGGATAAGAGGTTTGTCGTGTAGGTATGCCTTAATGTGTGGAAATGGAAACCTTCAAGCTCCGGCACATTTTCTGTCATTCCCAAATGGTAATACTCGTAATGCACCCGATTCTTTTCCATTACCTCTCTGTAAAAATTCCGCTGATAAAGTTCTCCATACTGAAAACGATTTACTTACTAAGAAAAAAGAGCTTGAAAGCAAGATTGCCACCAAAGAGGAAGAGATCCGAACTCTCAAAGCCAGATTATCCAATATCGTCAGACAGCATGAATTTGCAACAGTACAAGACTTCTACACAGCATTCTATACTGCACAGCGTGCCTTTGACGCATATCAGAAAGAACGTTCTAAGTGGGAAGAAGCATACGGAGAGAAAGTTACTCCAAAGTTCGAAACCATACACGACAAAATAAAAAGGTATCAGGAAAAGTCTGACAACCAGAACGCCAATCGACCTTATCAAAGCAAAGATAAAGGGGCGAGATAATCGCCCCTCAATTTCATTGCTTAATTTTTTCAAAAATGAAGTTCAGAACACTCATCATCAAGAAATCACACTAAACTTCCATTATTGAAATCAATTTGATTAATTGCTATAGTAATCAGCTCTTCAATATTTGATAGCTATATAATTTTTTCATATTTTCACTTTTTCTTCTCTCAGCCTCTTCCAGCGCCTCATTATATAAACTCTTGTCAGAATATACTTTATCCCGAGGATATACAATACTTTCGATAATACCATGAAACAAATCATCATAAGCCATTTCTTTCGTATAGCCATCACCAACATTTCCTGCATCAATTTGTGCGTATAATTCATCCAGATGCTGCTGGAAATACGTTTGAAAATCATCATGGTTATCTGTTTTAATCAAGACAAGAGATTCCCCTTCAAAAGTATCACATGCGCGCAATTTATTAATCGAATATTCCTTTAAAAAATCAATAAAAGAATCTAAATCATAAACTCGATTGAATATAGGCATCAAACGTTCCTTCACATATAAAGCCGTCGCTGAAATAATCTCTTCCATTGTATCTTCGGTATATTCAAAACTTACTCTTGCTTCATTTCGTGGAAGGAATGAATTTAAATCCTGTCCAGCATACAATATTGATTTTTTATCGATAGAAGAATGATAGGTAGAAATAATTCCTGCAGTAAGGAAAAATCCTTTTGCCCCTTTATTCCATGCCGGAGCTGTTTTTACTCCAAAAAAAGCCATCAAATCTTCGTTGAGCATTTTAACAAAAACATTCAATTTTGAGCAATATCGAAAACCCTCTGTTTGAAATGTTTCACCAAAAATAAGTTTAAACTGTGAATTAAACGACATAAAAAATCTCCTTTGTTATAGTCCAAACATCAACCTGTATGCAAGATAGAATGATGCGGCATCATCTGCAATTCCGCCACCACCTGTAATCACATCTTCTGCAATTGTTCCTCCAACGATAAGAACAGCTGCTACAGTTCCCCAGAATTGAATCTCTTGCGCTGGTTGATATTGAGGAACATATACATAGTTATCATCTTTTTCTGTTTCAGGCGCTGGCACCGGAACTGGAACTTCATCCGGTTGTTTTTTCTTGAAACTATATACTATAAGTCCATTATTCATATTAGAATATTGAACTTTATAATCCCCTATTTCAAAAGAAGAACCTTTAATATATAGACCTCCTATTTTTCCACCTATTGCATTTACATAACGCGATACTTGTGCAATTCCTTTTGATCTATTCGGCTCATATACATATGAAGGGGGCTTAACGTCCCATACTTCATTTGTTGCAAGTCTAAGAACATCTATTCTTCCGACACTGATTGGCGTTTCTAATTGAATACCCACATTTTTACTATATATATCTGCCTCAACTGCATTATGGATATAGTTCCATGCATGTTCCTCGATTAATTCCTGCCAATCAGACCATTTAACTGAATACCCCGATGTTGAAGACTCTGTCTGTTCAATTTTATTGATTTTGCTGACTGGAGAGCTTCCAATATATTCCTCAACATAATCATTATAACTATCGCAATCTGTATCTACTACACATGGGTTTGAAACCATATAACAATAATAGTTCTCAGAATTTGGAATTTTTCTAATTTCTACTTCTTCGGAATCAGCTAAACCATCGCCATCAGAATCTGATGATAAATAATTCATGGTTGTACATAACCTCAAAGCTTCTCCTGAACCTGTATGCATTTTACCCGCAGCTATCATTTTTTCATGATAATCACTTAATCCATCGCCATCAGAGTCCTTATATAAGTCTGTTTCAGAAATAATATTTTCAAAAATGCCATTTAACTGACTAAACTGATTGATATAATAATAGCATCCACCAGTAGATTCACTAATATTTTTAAGCACTGTAGAATTTACGCTTCCCACACCAACACAGTAAATAATTACATTTTCTTCAATAGCATTATTTATCACCGTAGCAGAACTTGCGCCGCTTTGGTTATTGTAACCATCCGTAACGACAATCATAATTCTGGATGCATCGGTTGAATAATTCTTAAACTCTGTAGTTGCACTATTAATTCCTGAATATAATGCAGTCATACCATTTGTTCTTCTGTAAGAACTCAAACATTCTGCAAAAGTATCTTTATCCGTAAATGAAGTCAATTTTGATACAGAAGACGCAAACATGAATAAAGCCAATCTATCATTTTCTGTAAATCTATCGGATAATTGTTTGCATTCATCCCTCATCTTTGTAAAGTCTGAAGACGAAATACTACCAGAGTCATCTAAAACAAACGCAATATCAAATTTCGTAGTCAACTCTTCTGCTGTTGAAGGTGCTTCAATAACAAATTGAAATGCATAATTGTTATACTCACGTTTATTGAGAACTATATATTTAGAAAAATGAGATAATGGAACACATAAGTTACTGCAACGAGAGTATAATGTTGTAAAAAAGAACTATTCCATACATCCAAATCATCATTTCCTTTTCATCTGGTTTTGATTCTGCCCGTTAACCCCTTTACACTTTTATGATATCTCCCCATGCTGCGCACAGTTTTTCAAAGGTCCATGCCGCATTTGCAGGGCTTGTGGACGGCAGCGTGACTGCCTCCATGCCTGTCAGCGGAAGCTGATATTTCTTATAAAGTGCCCCTGCTTTATTTCCGTTTGCAATGACCTGCTTTATATCGGCTGTGGCAAGAATTTTCCTTATATCTGTCGGTTCGACGTTTTTGATGCTGTTGTCGCTCGAACCCTTGATATCACAGCTTTGTATCACATCCCATATGGCTATGTGGTTTTTAAACAGCATATATTTCTTCTCATCTATCGTCTCCGGCACCGGTTCATCCAACAGATACGCAAGCAGCTTCCAAAAACGGTTCTGCTTGTGTCCGTAATAGAAATTGTTTTCCCTTGATGCAACGGACGGCAGAGTGCCGAGGATCAGTATGCGGCTGTTTTCATCATAGACAGGCTCGAAGGAGTGGGTTATGTGTTCGTATTCCATATTGTTACCTCTTATATCTGCAGCAGCTCTTCCGGCTTATCAATACATTTTAACTATACTACAATGCCGTTGTTTTTTACAACAATACGCATAGTTCCCAGAAAAATAACTTATGATTATTATACTTTATCCATCTTGATTTAACAATCTTTTGTTCACGACAAAAAAGTAGTCGTTTCACTTCCACATTTTTTGACGTTATAACCCATTATAACCCATTGATGTTTCACTCAAAATGGGTTATAATAGATTGTAAGAAACGGGGTGATATTATGGATATCTACAAACGAATTTATGAATTAGAAAACGAGATAGCAGCCTTACCACAAGGTTCTATCAACATGAAGAAAATTTACGGCAAAGAGCAGCCTTATCTGCAATGGACAGAGAATGGAAAAAGCAAAAGCAAGTACATTAAAAAGAACGAACGCGAAGAAATTTTTGCAGGTGTTGAAAGGCGCAAACAGCTTCAAGAAGAATTGAAAGAACTGAAACAACACAGTTCTATTGATCCATCTAAATCTACAGATTTTGAAACTTCTGTCATTATCGGAGAACGTCTTCTGGCACTGACAAAAGGTGTAAAAAACTGGGGAAAACGTGATTGTTTCAGACAGTTACAGGCATATTTAAACAGTGAGGAAACAGATCGTGTATGCTTGGTATTTGGTCTGCGACGAACAGGAAAGACAACAATGCTGCGTCAGGCTGTTTTAGGAATGACTCCATCACAGTCCTCAAAATCAGCATACATCAAAGCAAAAGGGAGCGATACCATGGCAGCGATGAATCGTGATTTGGGCAAACTCCTTGATCTGGGATATGAATATGTTTTTATTGACGAAGTAACCCTAATGCCCGACTTTATTGATTCAGCAGCACTATTCTCTGATATCTACGCTGCACAAGGTATGAAAATTGTTTTATCCGGAACAGATTCTCTTGGCTTTTGGTTTGCGCTTCATCAGGAACTTTATGATCGAGCTGTTACGATTCACACTACCTTTATTCCATTCCGTGAACATAGTCGTTTACTCGGTATCGACAGTATTGACGAGTATATTCGCTATGGCGGCACACTTCGTGCAGGAGAACTGGATTTTGATGATAAAGACGTTATTTCAGAGGATGCTTCGTTCCGTGATGACGAATCCACACGGCGTTATATCGATACCGCAATCTGTAAAAATATCCAGCACTCCCTGAGTTGTTGTCAAGACGGAGGATATTTCCGTCATCTCCAATCACTCTATGAGGCAGGTGAACTAACAGGTGCTATCAATCGAATCATTGAGGATATGAATCATCGTTTCCTTATTCGTATTCTGACCGACAAATTCAAATCTCATGATTTGGGTTCAGCTGCTGATGTTTTGCGAAGAGATCGTAATCCCAAACAGCGTACAGATATTTTGGATAAAATCGATACAGAAGCAGTAACCAAACGATTAATGGATATGTTGGAGATTCACAATAAAGAAGAACAATCTATTGGTATTACAAATGCTCACATAGAGGAAATCAAAGAATATTTGAAAGCACTTGACCTGATTGTTGACGTTCCACGAGAAACGGTAATTCCAAGTGCCGAACCACTAGAGAATATTTTATTCACGCAACCAGGCATGCGTTATTGCCAGGCACAGGCATTGGTTCATTCTTTGACAAAAGATGAATTATTCTCTACATTGAGCGAGCACGAAAAAATGTTAGTTTCTGAACGTATTTTGGAAGAAGTGCGTGGTCGTATGATGGAAGACATCGTACTTTTAGAAACATTCAAATCGGCTAAAAGGCATCAACGTGTTTTCAAATTGCAATTTGCTGTCGGCGAATACGATATGGTAATTTACGATGCTAAACTCAATACATGTGAATGCTACGAAATAAAACACAGCTCGAAAATTGTTCCAATGCAAGCCCGCTTCTTAGTTGACGAAGAGAAACTGAATCAAACAAGTCAGAGATTTGGCCAGATTACCAAGCGATGTGTGCTCTATCGTGGTGAAGATTCCGTCATGGAAAATGGCGTTGAGTATCAGAATGTAGAAAATTATTTGAAACATTTATAATTTTCCCCTAAAGAAAGAGAGGTCCATGACATTTAACATCATGAACCTCTCTTTCTTTATTATCCTCTATGAGCCATCCACTTCTTTTGCTTCTTCCAGCAACGGCTGTAGCTCGTTTGCTTGAGTGCAATATAAACACCAGAAGTACAGGTTTTCAAAGCTAATTCATGAAATCGTTTACACATACTTAACAGCTGATAAATACTGGAATGTTAATAATTCTACGCAGCAAAAAAGGAACCTGAAAACGCTTATTTTCCTTCTGTATAAAGTTTGTCTTTTCAATCGTTTTCTCTCCTTCTAACTGCTTCATATAAGTAATACACAAATCAGCTCAGCTCTATCTCATATGCTCCGGCTTCAAAATCCACCGTAAGAAGCGCATACGCTTCACCGTTATCATAGCGGATTGAGAGCTTTGGTCCTTCTCCTGCTACTGTTATGACAGCCCCCTTCTCAAATGCCTTATGTGTATTTCTCATGCGAAGCAGCTCAAGCTGCTTTGCAACAACATCCTTTTTTAGCGCCTCCCTGATATCGGAGGCACTAAGGTTTGTTCTGTTAATTTCCTTGTGTCCTGATTCTCCGGCGCGTCTTACGGCCTCATGGTCATTTTTGCCTGCAAAGAGGTCAAGATACCATACCTGTGGCTTTCCCGGCATGAACATCTGAATAGCACGGGCCAGAAGCATTTTGCTGTCAGACTCACCAAGCGCACTGTAATATGTGGCATTGACCTGATAATATATATTCTTCTGTCCATGAAGATTTTTGACCATGCCGCCACGAGATACAATCAAATCTATAAGCGAGCGAATATCGTCCTCCGGAAGCAGACCCTTTAAATCCAGAAGAGGTATGCCGTCATGGCAGCCAAGCATATTGACAGTGGAGATTTTATCATCCACAACCTCACGCGCCCATTTTGCAAGGTAATCTGCTCTCCTGTTCTCAATCGCATCAATTACCAGTCCCGGTAAAAAGAAATCATATGTGGCATAGCCCTTATCTGCAAGGGTTTTGTATATTTTCTCCTCATATGCCGCATGTATTTCAGGCAACAGAGTCAGCCCGAGCGGAGCTGCAAGCTCATGGATCTGCTGTAGAAATTCCCAGGTCTCAGGATCATTCAGGAAATTCTTTTTCCCCGGTGCCTTAGGCGCATAGGCAAATGCATCAAGCCGCACTATAGCCGCACCGTAGGATGCTATTTTTTTAAGTGTTTCACGATAAAAGTCCCATACCTTTTCGGACTTTATATTTAAATCCATCTGTCCCAGATAATCTCTGCCATGCACCTCCTGGTAAAATGTGTTCCAGTATGGCACCCTTCGTCCATCCGGAAACTCAACCATGAGAATCGGAAGCCCCGGCTTTCTGAAAAACATCTGCTTTAAGCATGACTCATCAGGCTGTATGTAGCCCTCGTCCGTCATGACTCCATGACCTTCCCAGAATTTGTTCCAGTCTATGAAAAAGTCGCGGTACTCCGACTCATCGCCCTTTTCCACAAGATCCTTGAACTGTGGTGACTGTGCCGAAGCATGATTTAAAATAAAGTCAAGCTTTAAGTCAATCCCCAGCTCCTTCAATTGCGATAAATCCTCTATTGTCGCAAGCTCCTCATTCAGATTGTAGTCCACGACCGAAAATCCGCGGTCCAAATCCGAATGATACAGGCTTGGCAGAATATAAAATGATGAAAATGTGTCCTGCATTTCCTTCTTTTTGAGCAGCGCTGCGATATCGGAAAGCTTACCGCCCAGACTGTCAGGATATGCATTAAGCATAGGTTTATTGTTCATAGACTTTGCCATCCTTTCCAACTACTATACGCGCATTTTTTCCCTGTAAATCAAGCTTTTCCTGCTCCAATTCTACCACGCGGCATATGAAAGGGCTTGCGGCGTTTTCGTCACGTCCTCTCTTAATGCGGCGCGCCTTTGTCTCCTCAGGCGAACTCTCCAGAAATACAGGTATATCAACACCCTTAAGGTATTCGCTTCCTCCGTGGGTCCACTCCAGGATGAGCACTTTAATTCCTGTGAAATCAGTCTCGTCATATGAGATATCACCGTCCTCGCGGCCCATATGCTTTATCTCAATTATATCTTTTCCTGCCTTAAACTCTGAAAGCTCCTTGTTAATCCTGTCAAAGTCAATCTCCTTAGGTGTTCCAAGATATCCACGTAAGCCATCCTCGCCGGACTCGTTATACACATTAAGGCGCTCCTCGTCATTTCTCATCGGGATACGGTGTGGATAATTGTCCCCGGTCAGCACATAGCAGGCTGTATTATCGTTAAGAAAATACTGCTGCAGGGCTGCTGCAATCGTTGTCTTTCCTGAGCCTGAGCCGCCGTAGATGCTTATTACAATACGTTTATCAGAAGAACTATCTGCAGTGTCAGCCTCACTTGATTTTATATTACCGCACACCTTCTTTATCTCATCATACAGCTTCTTTGCCTCATCAAGCCTGATAAATGAAAACTGATATGCCTCATACTCCTTTACGGCAAACGGAAGCGGTATTCCTGCATTCATCAGTGCTGCACCTGTGTACTGCCTGCCGGTATTTTCCTCAATATACACTGCATCCGACTCCAAGCCCTTAAGCTTCACATAGCAAGCAGCCGCGTTTGCCTCCGCATACAGACGAACCACGCTCACAAGTGCCCTGTCCTTTGCCCTTGAAACAGACATCCACGCAGCCACCTCATCCTCAAATGGGCTTGTAAGGCGCCAGTAGGTGCCCTCATTTATAAGCATCTCATACTTCTTAAAGGTCTTGATCTGCTCTCTGATTTCTTCCTTTTCCTCATCTGAAAGAAGGGCCGGATTCAGCTCATAGCCAAAGGTTCCTGCCATGGCTGTGATGCCTCTTGTTTTAAGGCTTGTCACTCTGCCTGTCTGATGATTTGGCACTGCCGATACATGCGCTCCCATTGATGATACCGGATAGAAGAACGATGTGCCATACTGTATTCTTGTACGGTTTATGGCATCTGTATTGTCACTGCACCATATCTGTGGACTGTAGTAGAGCATGCCTGCATCAAATCGTCCACCGCCACCGCTGCAGCCCTCAAGAAGTATATCCGGATATCTTGTCACCAGACGCTCCATAAAATCATACACTCCAAGCACATAGTCGTATGCAAGATTTCCTGCATACACATCAGCCATGCTTCTGTTCATATCCCACTTCACGTAATCGATTTTTCCCTGGTCAAACACTGCGCAGATCTGATCGAAAATATTGTCCCTGACTTCTTTTCTCGAAAAGTCTAAAATAAGCTGGTTTCTTGAGCGTACAGGAAGTTTTCCCGGAATCTGGATAGCCCAGTCAGGATGCTCTCTATACAGATTACTGTCCTCATTCACCATCTCAGGCTCAATCCATATTCCAAATTTCACTCCCTGTGCATGCACTCTGTCGATGAGCTCTGAAAGCGTTCCGCCAAGCTTTTTCTCATTCACAAACCAGTCTCCGAGTGATGAATTATCATCATCTCTCTTTCCAAACCAGCCGTCATCCATGACCACCATATCTATGCCCAGTGATGCTGCCTCCTTTGCAAGGTCTACTATCGTATCACCGGTAAAGTCAAAGTAAGCAGCCTCCCAGCTATTGATGAGCACCGGTCTTACCTCATGTGCAAATCTGCTCCTGCACACATGCTCACTGATGCAGGTGTGGTACTGATGTGAAAGCTGTGAGAAACCGTCTGCCGAGTATGACATAATCACCTCAGGCACTGTAAAGGTCTCTCCTGCCGCAAGCGGATATGAAAACAGCTCATCGGAAAGCCCCATTAAAAGGCGTGTCTGGTTAATCTGATCCTTCTCTGCCTCACATGAGAAGTTGCCACTATATACAAAAAGCATACCATAGCAGTCTCCTGCATTTTCTGTAGTATCGCGCTGTGCGAGAATAACTGCCGGATTGTACTGGTGGCTTGAGGTTCCTCTGCGGCTTCCGAATGAAAGTGTGCCGTGTCCTAAGTGTGTGCGCTCAAGATTGCGCTCCATGGCATGCTTACCGTAGAATCTGATCACATCATAATCTCCGTAAACCATATCCAGGCAGGCAGCATGAGCCTTTTCAATTGTAATATTTCCACTGCCTGTATTTTTAATGAGCACACTTCTTGTGATGACATCACAAGCCTCAAGCACGCCATAAAGCAGATGCACCTCAACGCCTGCGATATCATCGCCAAGAACTATTTCAAGAGTCTGTGCCTCGTCATCAGATGCCCACACCGCCGGAAGTCCCTTTAGAGCATATTTTCCGTCTCTGATTTCATGACTCTTATAAAGAAGCTCAACACTCTCCGTGCCATGTTCATTTTTGATATCAAGCGCAATATTTCTGAAATCGCCTGTGCCAAGTGTCGGATACTCCTGTGGCAGTGTATCAAGCGAATATGTACGGTTCATGCCTGCTGCGTAAGGATTGCCTGAAAAGCCTCTGTCAGCATATGTCAGCACATAGTCCATATCACATGTGTTTTTTGCTCCGTAGTACAGATGCAGCAGATAGCCAAGTCTGTCCACCTGCATCTGATATGTGGTGTGAGCTGTCTGTAAAGTAAAAATTTTCTTGTTTGGATTAAATATAATTGCCATAAAATCACTCCATATCATTGTTAAAATAGTGTTTAAAAATTATCCCTTGATTGCACCGTTTGCAACACCGTTTAATATCTGCTTCTGGCAGATTATATAGAATATAAGTATCGGTATCAAAGCCAGAATATATGATGCAAATGCCAGATTGTAGTTGGTTCCAAACTGTGTCTGGAAATTCAGCTGTGCCAGCGGCAGTGTATTCTGTCCTGTTCCTGACATGATGACAAGCGGTGTCATGACATCATTCCAGGTACCGAGTGCTGTCAGGATGGCTACTGTCGCATGCATAGGCTTCATCATAGGAAATACAACTCTCCAGTATGTTGTCCATGTGCTTGCGCCATCGATGTCTGCAGCCTCCTCAAGTGCCATAGGGATATTTTTCAAGTATCCACTATATAATAATACATTCATTGGCATGTAAAATACAAGATATAAAAGGATAACTCCTGCCCTGTTTCCAAGTCCCATCTGCGCAGTCTGCTTTACAAGAGGCATCATGAGAATTGAGAATGGCACAAACATACCGCTTACAATGTAAAGATATATGAAACGGAAGCTCTTTTTCCTTGCCATGCCTCGTCCGATAACATATCCTGCAATCGAATGGATAAGGATTGCGAGAACAATGGTCACAATAGTGATAAGTAAGCTGTTTCCGAGAGAATGCCAGAAATCAGTCACCTTCATAGCCTCTGTGAAGTTTGAAAAGCTCCACTTTGAAGGGAATGAAAGAGCTCCTGCGACATCATTTGTCATCTCACTCGGTTTCTTGAAGGCAATGATAACAGCCATATACAGCGGGAAAAATACGGTTAAGGTTCCCAATATTAAAACGATGGTAAGTACCCAGTTTGTTTTTTGTTTTTTCATTATAACTGCTCCTCCTTCTTATTCATAACGCCCATCTGGAATAGTGAAATAGCCACAATTACAACAAAGAAAATTACTGCGTTTGCACTCTGGAAGCCAAACTGTCCTCCATCCATACCATTTCTGTAAATCAGGTATGAGATTGACTCAGTGCTCTGCGCCGGGCCGCCCTTTGTCAATGACATAATCTGGTCAAATACCATGAGGAAGTTCTTTGTGCTGAGCACCAGATTGATTGTAACAAATGGCATAACGAGTGGAAATGTAACCTTCCAGAACTGTTTCCATTTGCCTGCTCCGTCGAGCATGCTGGCTTCGTAAACATCCTCAGGCACTGTCTGCAGTCCGGATATATAAATGATGGTATTCATGGCAACCGCCTGCCATACCCCGACAATCAGCACACCAATCCATGCATATTTTTCACTCGCCAGAATACTGTTTTGTAAGAAACCGATGTTGAAGGTATTTCCTACTACCGGCAGAATATATGTAAAAATAAAGCTGAAAATGTAACCAATAACCAGTCCGCCAAGGATATTCGGTACGAAATAAACACCTCTTAATGCACTCTTGCCGCGGATATTGCTGTTTAACGCAACTGCCATTACAAGGCTTAATACATTTACAAGTACGGTTCCTGCAATCGCATATTTAAAGGTAAACAGATAGCTCTTTCCGACTCTGGCGTCGGTAAACAGGTCTGTATAGTTTCTAAGTCCGACATAATCATATGAGCCATAGCCCTTGTAGTTTGTAAAGCTGTAAATCACACCCTTTATCATCGGCAGTGTGTTGAATGCGAAAAATAAAACCACAACAGGTATCACAACTGCCCAGAATGTCTTGTCTCTATTTGACATTTTCTTTTTCATTTTGCATCCTCCTGTTCCTTCTGGTAATCCTGTACTTCACGAATCAGATCTCTGTTGTAACGCTTCCAGTCTGAATCAAATTTCTTTAAGAACTTCTCCTTTGCATTGTCGCCTGTGTCAAGCAGATATGTCTGAATCATGGCATCCACGCTCATCTCACTTGGATAATGATGATCCTGATAATCCGACATACGGTTGTCCTTTATATACTCCTGCATATCCTTCAGTGTATCCGGTATTGCGAAATCTCCATCCTTGCAGGCAATTCCGCCCTGGTCATCCAGATATGTCTGAATTGTCTCATCGCTGTACAGATATTCAAGCACCTCGTATGCTGCTTCCTTATTTTTGCAGGCCTTCATAACTGAAAACTGTAAATCTATTCCTGAATTTAACACATTGTCAGCCTCATAATCATTTGCCGGGAAAGTAAATGAACCGATATTCATATCAGGATTAACCGACTTAATCTGAGGAATAGCATAGCTTCCTATCGTGTACATGGCAGATTCACCTCTGGCAAAGGCTGTACATGCGTCATTGTAGCTGTAAGCATATGGATTGTCCTCTGCATAATCAAGTAATGTGCGTATCTTGTCGGCAACCGGAGAATATGCCTCCTCAAATGTCGTATTTCCCATATTTACCTGATTACAGGTGTCTGAATCACAAAGACCTACTGCAAGAGCATTCCACGGTGCCAGACATGTCCATGTATCCTTAAAGCCCAGATACAAAGGAAGTGTTCCGCTTTCCTTTATCTCATCGCACAGTGCTGTAAACTCACTCCAGGTTGTAGGCACCTTCCAGCCATTCTCTGCAAACATATCCTTGTTGTAAAGCACTCCTGCTGCATTTGCGGCGTAAGGAAGTGCATAGGTGCCATCCTTTGGAATGAACTCAAGCTCCTTGTCCATATCCAGATATGCCTCTTTTACAGTGTCCACTACATCCAGATCTGAGATATCCTCAAACAAATCTGCATCCAGGAAATTTGAATAATTGATATCTCCACCTATTGCAATGATGTCCGGATAATCCTCACGGATGAAGCGTGTCTTTAAAATAGTCATAGCCTCATTCGGAGATGAGATAGTCAGATGAATATCATCGTGAGTCTCATTAAATTGCTTCTCAATCTTTTCGAAAGCCTTAACAGCCTCCGGCTTATAAGAAACCACCTCAATCTCAGTTTTTCCGTCCGCCCGCTTTTCATTTCCACATCCGGTCAGTCCTGTCGTGCACATTCCGAGTGCCAGCACAACCGCCATAGCCTGACAAATCTTTCTTTTTGCCATATTTTTTCACTCCTTTTCTGTTTTATTTGCTCTTTTTCCTGATAAACCGATTATAACATACCATTATGCATACAATAAATACCCTTATTTTTGCTTTTTTATATCAATATGCTATAAAATATGCTATAATTGCATATAATGTCGCATAAGGATATATTTATAGTATTAATCAATAAGGAGTGACTAACATGGACAAGCTTTCCTTCAATATTTTTCCAAATGTAAATTTCATAGATTTGTGTATGTACCAGTTCGGCCACGAGCAGTGCGAACCGGGACACTCATTTGGTCCTGCCACAAGAAACCACTATCTATTCCACTATGTACTGTCCGGCACCGGCACTCTGATGGCCGATAATGCAAAGGGCATTACACAAACCTACAACATAAAAAGCGGGCAGGGCTTTCTGATTTTTCCCGGCCAGATAAATACCTATATCGCAGATGACAAGCTTCCCTGGGAATACATATGGATTGAGTTTGACGGTCTGCGCGTCAAGGAGGCTCTCACCACAACAGAGCTTACCAAAAATAATCCTGTATATCACACACACTCAAAGGATATCCGCGAAAAGCTTGTTGAGGAAATGCTCTACATCACAAGGTACCCCTCAGAATCACCGTATCACCTGATTGGGCATATGTACCTTTTTCTGGATTATCTGATGCAGTCAGCCAAATCATCAAAACTCGTTCCAGGTGGGAAAATGAGTGATTTTTATATAAAAGAAGCAATGAATTATATCGAGCAGAATTTTCAGAATGATATATCAATCGAAGATATTGCCAGAGTCTGCGGCATAAACCGAAGCTATCTGGGCAAGATTTTCAAAAATTCCGTTGGACATTCACCTCAGGAATTTCTCATGAATTATCGTATGATAAAGGCCACAGAGCTTTTAAAGCTGACCTCCTTATCCATCGCAGATATTGGTTCTGCTGTTGGATACGAAAATCAGCTTCATTTCTCACGCGCCTTTAAAAATATCTACGGAGTAGCTCCGAGGGAGTGGAGGAACGAGCATAAATAAGATCACTATTCATCCTTTACAAATTCATTTACATTGTCAGGGGTCACCTTCTCATACGGCAGATAAACATACTTTTTATCCTCAAACTTTATGTTTTTCATGCTGCCCCCGGTGGCTGCCAGATAGGCAAGCTGAGCCATAGCCCTTGCCTGTCCCTCCTTGTCATTGTAGACTGTTGCCGCAAGCTTCGACTGCTGCACTGCTTCAAGCCCATCGTCTGTGCCGTCCACTCCAAAAAATGCAGGTACATTCGATTCCGTCACACCAAGCTTTTCATATGCGTCTATCGCTCCGAGTGCCATTGCATCGTTGTTTGCAATAACCAGCTCTATGCTGTTTTTATACTGACCTATAAGCTGTGTCATACGGTTCTGCGCCTGAGCACGATTCCAGTTTGCTATCTGACAGCTCAGCTTTTCTATCTGAAGACCGTTATTCTTCATGCTCTCTGTCACACTCTCTGTCCTGACGATGGCATCCTGATGTCCCATCTCTCCCTCCAGGATGACGTACTGTATCCTGCCATCACCGTTTTTATCCACACCCGGATTATTCTTTATATAATCGGCAATGAGTTCCCCCTGCATCTGACCTGACTGCTTTGCCTTGGCCCCGACATAGTACAGCTTATCCCAGCGATTTAAATCCTCATCAACCGGCTCCCTGTTAAAGAAAATAATCGGGATGTCCTTCTCCATTGCAGCATTTATAATATGCGACAGATCTGTTCTGTCTGCCAGATTAATACACAGCACATTGCAGCCGTCCTCTATCATCTCCTGCACCTGGTCATCCTGTGCACGCTGTGAGCCTGCAGCATCCATGATTGTCATGCTGATATCGTATTTGTCTGTATCAAGACTTGCGCACTCCTTTTTGAAAGTTTCTATCAGCTCCCCGATAAATGTATCCTTCTGGTCATAGCAGGTCACGCCTATATATATCTGTTTTTTCTCGTCAACTCTTGTGCTGCTGCACGAGACAAATGACAATATCAGTGCAAAACACAGTATCATCATGGTATTTCTTATTCTGCTTCTCATTTATTGTTCCCCCACTACTGGCTGATTGCATACAAAAGCTTCTTGTTTTCTTCATCAAACAGATTTTTTCTGGTAAGAAGCTGGTAAGATACCGGCTTTTCCTCTACTGAATATTTTCTACTGCCACGCAGCATATCGACCAGTCCTACAACACTTTTGTATCCGGCAGCAAATTCATCAGGTGTGATAAGAGCCTCTGTCCAGCCCGAATCGAGATAATATATGGCTTCTGTTGAGTTTCCTATCCCATATACCAGTGCACCCTGCAGATTATTATCAGAGGCTTCCTTTGCCGCCTCAACCACACTTGCATCATCTATTGCAAGAACTATGTCAACCTTTCTCTGTGACTGCAGATTTATTTTCTCCCCGGTATCCGAAACACCTGATACAATCCACATCACAACACAGCCGCTCTCCGCGAGAGTATCCTTTATGCCATCAATGCGTTTTTTACAGGCATCGGATTCAGTGTTTTCACAATAGATTCCTATTTTTTTACCTGAAAGTGTTCCGTTGTTGTCAGCAAGAAGCTTTTGTGCCAGTTCCGCACCCATGCTGTACTGGTCAAACTCCACTGTATTTAACGACTTAAAGCTCTCGCTTCCCGCCTGGTCTCCGACAACCATTATCGGTGTCTTTTTATTTATCCGGATAAGTGTATTAAGGCTTTTTTCTTCTGTCATTTTTTCTTCTGTTGGCTTGAAAACGACCGCATCAGCTTTTTTGTTTATCTCCTGCTTTATGACATCAATTTCATCTGACATATTGTTCAGATTTTCCTTACTTATCATAACTACATCCACACCATACTCAGAGGCCGCCATTTTCATGCCATATTTAAACGCAGCACTGTGGCTTTCATCCACATCAGCCATCACAACTGCAATACGCTCCGGTTTCTCATTGAGCTTATTGTATGCGATAAAACCTATTCCTATCACAAGCAGTACTCCCAGCAGCAGCTCTGTTATGATGAAGTTTCTCTTATTCTTGCTCATATTTGTCCATTTATTTTTCACTGTCACTCTCACACCTCCCATGCAGCAAGGCAATTGTACTTGCTTCATACTATATGATGCTCCTCAAATTGAAGTCTGTTTTCCTCTGAATAGACAATTGCCGGGATTTTGATTGTCACAACTGTTCCCTCATCAAGCTCACTTTCTATATGCAGGCCATAGCGCTCTCCAAACAGTATCTTTATCCTGTTATTTACATTGACAAGCCCTACTCCCGAGCCCTTCTTGTGAACCCTGTCCGTATTTGTCAGCAAAAGCGGAATTTCATTCTCCGGAATGCCCATTCCGTTGTCTGATACCGTTATGATGATATCCTCTCCCACTTTTTGGCCTCCGACTACTATCTCTCCGAAATCGTCCAGCTCTCTGATTCCGTAATTTAGTGCGTTTTCCAAAATCGGCTGAAGCACCAGCTTCACCGCACAGTAGTCCATTATTTCCTCGTCTACCTCAAAGCTCACCTCAAATTTGTTCTTATAGCGCACCTTCTGAATATTCATGTAGCTTTTTGCGTGCAAAAGCTCATCGCGTACAGGTATTATGGTATGTCCCTTCGACAGACTGATACGGAAAAGCTTTGCAAGCTGCGTAATCATAAACGAGGCCTCCTCGTTTTTGCCTCCTTCAATCATCCATGTGATGGAGTCAAGAGTATTATACAAAAAGTGCGGATTAATCTGGCTTTGAAGCACATCAAGCTCGCTCTTTCGTCTCTCGTTCTGCTCCCATACGATCTTCTTCATGAGCTCATTGTTCTGCTTATATGAATTACGTATAGAGTATCCCAGATGCCGTATCTCTGAGGAACCGCCTACATAAATATCTGCTTCATTGCCATTCTCATACCTTTTCACAGAATCATCCAGCTTCATTATCGGCTTTGAAATACGTATAGCTATCACTCTGTTTATCCACACAAACATCATAGCCATAATAATCATTATAACAAAAACAAACTGCTTCACATCCGCCATCTTATTGGTAAAGATGGAGTATGGCATCACACATACAAGCTTCCAGCCTGTGTAGCTGATTGTATCTACCATAATCTTACGATGCACTCCATTCAGATAATCATCATATATACTGTTTTGCGACTTTGCCGCAACCTCGCTGTTTTCCGGAACATCTCCATCAAACTGTATCTGATGCGGATGGTAAATAATATTGCCCTTTGCATCACACAGATAATAATACTGTCCTTTTCCCGATGTATTTATCCTCTCAAGCATCCTTGATACACTCGAATAATCCATGTCCACAAGCATCACACCCATCTGTGATTCTGAACCGGAGGTCAGCTCCACGGCACGGCTTGATGATATGACCAGATGATATCTCATGGAACCATCGTCAAACAGATTCTGTACATGAGGTGTTGAAAAATGTATATTTTCCATGCGCTCCATAGCTTCTATGAACCAGTCCTGTTTTGTCACATCCGGGTCCTCCTTCTGGGACACAACAGGCTCTGCAGCTATAAGGCTTCCATACTGATTATACAAGGCAATACTGCGCAGATATTCCTTGTTTGACTCATAGAGCAGGCTCATGCCATCGTGTATGCTGTCAGACTGCTTTAAAATATCATTCTCCTTTATTACATTATAATACGCCGCATCCGAAACCTGCCTCATATTGACCAGATAGCTTTCCACACTGTCTATTGTCTGGTCCATCACCTTATGATTGCTCTCTATGATACTGTCCTGCGATGCATCGGCAAATTTTATATACATCACCACAACTGTGACAAGCATTATTGCAAACGACAGCAGTGAGAATGAGAGCATTATTATGGATTGTATATTGCCTGATTTATACCTTATTCTTATCATACTCTGTCCTGTACCTGGATGGGGAAACCCCATACTTTCTCTTAAAAACATAACTGAAATAGTTCGGATCCGCATAGCCTACATTCTGGGCTATGACATAGCTCTTGTCGTCTGTCTCCACAAGCATTCTGGCAGCCTTGTCCATTCTGTAATCAGTCAGATACTCCACAAACGAGCTGCCGGTTTCCTTCTTGAACAGACTTGAAAAACACGAGTTAGATACTCCTAATTCCTTACATGTATCGTCAAGTCCAAGGTCCACACTTCTGTAATTCCTGTGCACATAATCCTTTGCACTGTCTATGAGTGACTTCTTGGAGTTGTATCTGGCATCAGCCATATCATCGTGCAGCCTGCTTGAAAAATCCAAAAGCCACTGCTTGAGCACCACCGGCTCAAAATTGGAGAGCTCATTATAAAGCCTGCCTACACTTCCCGATATTTCCTGCGCATTTAGCTCATTATTGCTCATGAAGTGATATAGCTCACTGATCAGCTCCATTACTGCCACATGGTAGTTCTCAAGTGACTGCTGCGACATAAAACTATGCTGCATATACGCTTCCACAGCCTGCTCTACATCCTCTATCTTGCCGATACATATCATTTTAAATAAATATGACAGCTCATTTCCCTCATCGCCATCCTTTGATATACGTCGCTGTGGCTCAACCTCTGTCATGTTTATTGCTCTGTTGCTGCCATAAAGCACCCTGTAGGATACTGCCTCCCTCGCACTCTGATAAGAGCTCACCAGCTCCTGTACATTTTCGCACACCTGTCCGATTCCGACAGTTACCTTTGCTCCCATTACATGATTTACATATTTGCAGAATCTGTCGCACTCATCTGTCAGCTCAGAGATATCCTCCTGCTGCACAAGCTGGGCTATCATGACCGTATCACCGAGATAGTTAAAAATCCTGCCATTCCAGCGCTCCTTTAAATCAGCCTGTGCCTGTCGCTCTACTGACACTGCAAGCAGTCTGATATCCATGCCCTGCGGCATCTGACTTGCGGAGGTATGTATGATAATACAGCAGTAATATGGTCCCTCAAGCACAATCTTATAGTCACGCATGTACCTGCCCAGCTCATTTTCCGGTATGCGTCCCTCGATAAGTGTCGTATAAAAGTTTGACTGCAAAACAGGCAGTGATGCTGCATAATACTGCTTCAATATGTCTGTGTTTTTCTTCTCGTTCAGCTCATCATCCAGCTTTGTCTTAAGCTTTTTGAATACCTCCGTGATTTCAGCCAGATTGAGTGGCTTTAAAATATACTCCTCTATCTCGAGATGTACTGCCTCCTTTGCATACTCAAAATCGGCAAAGCCTGTGAAAAGCAAGAGCTTCGTCGCAGGAAACCTCTGCCTGATGTTACTGCACAGCTCAAGTCCGTCCATGTAAGGCATACGTATGTCAGTCATCACAACATCCGGCTGCATGTCCTCCATCATTTCAAGCGCCTTGAAGCCATTTCCCGCATGTCCTACCACATGAAAACCAATCTGCTCCCAGGATACCTTTCTCTCGATTACCTCTATTACATCCTCTTCGTCATCAACCAGTAATAATGTATACATTTTATGTCTTCTCCCTGCTATACCGGGTAACTATTCTGAACCACCCACGCACATTCGCAAAACCGCACGATACTCGTGCTTTCTCGCTGCTACGCAGCTAATTTTGCTCATATGTGTGGGGGTGGCTCTATTCGAGCCACCTTGAGAACAAGAAAATCTGCTGCTTACATGCAAGCATGACGCATCAGCTTTTCTTATTCTCAGTGTTTCTGAATAGTTACTCTGTTTATATTATATTATACCACATCTGATAAATTCTTTTGTAGCTTTACATAAATAAAAGTGTAACTATTAAAGCAAAAAGCAGAGATGCCACCCTGACATCTCTGCTGATCATTTTGGAAGTATGAAAAAGAAATTTTCTTGCGATATTATTTCTTCTGAACGTATTTCAGACAGTCAAGTGTAACTGCTACAAGAATGATAATTCCTGAGAATACGAACTGAAGGTTTGTATCAATACCAAGGATTGTAAGAGAGTATGTGAGTGCTGTGAAGATACATACACCGGTTACAACACCTGATATCTTACCGATACCACCTGTGAATGATACACCACCAACTACACAGGCTGCGATTGCATCCATGTCCCAGCCCTGTCCATAAGCTGCTGAACCTGAACCAACCATTCTTGCACACTCAAGCCATGAGCCAAATCCATAAAGGATACCGGCCATCACGAATGCGCCGAGAGTTACTGCAAATACTGAGATACCTGAAACTGCTGCTGCCTCCGGGTTTCCTCCTACTGCGTAGAGGTTTTTACCAAATGTTGTCTTGTTCCAGATAAACCATACAATTGCGATTGCTGCTACTGCCCAGATGATGATGGTTGGGAAACCATTTACCTTTGGAATAATCATGTTAGGGATAACCGGCTCAATAGCACCGAATGAAACTCCCTTTGTAGCATATGTTACGATACCGAAGATAACAAGCATGTTGGCCATGGTTGAAATAAACGGATGCATCTTAAACTTCGCTGTAAAAAATCCTGCAATACTTGTGAAGAATGTACAAAGCACGATACATGCAAGTAATGCGATAACCACTCTTGCACCTGTTGGTACTCCTGTAAAGTCAAATATATGACCGAATACAGAGCCTGTATTGATACCCTGATGCATGATGATTGTGGCTGTTGTCATACCCATACCAACCATTCGTCCAACAGAAAGGTCCGTTCCTGTTAAGAGGATAAGTCCTGCAACACCAAGTGCTAAGAACATTCTCGGTGAAGCCTGCTGAAGAATATTCAGTATGTTGTTGTATGTCAGAAGAGGTGTGCCCTTCTTTATCGGTGTTATGACACAAAGCGCTATGAATATAAGTATAATTGCAATATAAAGACCATTCTGTAACAGGAAGTTTCTCCTATTGAACGTATACTTGTAATTCTCCCATTTCTGAGCTCTTTTCTCCATAAATGTGAACTTTGAAAGACGAAGCATATCAATCAGGTGATACTTGTAGCTGTATGCCTCATGCTTTTTGTCCTTGATCGTCTGATACTCTTTCTCGAGCTCAAGCTTCTCATTGGAAATACGATTCTTGTGTACGTAGTTTTCTTCCTTTATCTCAGTACTGTCTGATGTCTTTGCAAGAGCAGCCTTGTGCTTTTTATCAAGCTCTGCCATTCTCTCATTATGAGCAGCAAGCGCCTCTGCCTTTTCCGCCTCACAGCTTGCCTTAACGGCATTGTAATACTTTGAATCAAAATTTTCCTTTAAATAGCTTTCAGCCTTGGCAATGAGCTTTGAAATCTCATCCTTGTTCTTTGCCTCAACAGCCTTTGCCTTTGCAAGCTCTTTCTCGCAGGCTGCTATTTCTGACTCTTTCTCGCCCTTTGAAAGAGTTTTATCTCTCTTGATGCCTGCTATCGCTGACTGACACTCTACAACCTTTGTAGTTCCGTCTTTTCTGAGTGCATCAATTTCTTTTTGTATTCCACCAACATATTCGTCGATAGGCTGGCGCAGAGCACGCTCCTGCTCAGCCGTTAAAATCTTACTATTAGCCATATCCGTCTTCTCCCTTTATTATAGGTACTTTGCACTGAGTCTCAGCAGTTCTTCCTGATTGGTTTCCTTTGTATTGACAATTCCTGAGAGTCGTCCGTTTGACATGACTCCGATACGATTTGTTATACCAAGGATCTCAGGCATCTCAGATGAAACTACAATGACTGTCTTACCCTGCTTTGCCATATTGATTATCAGCTCGTAAATCTCATATTTGGCACCTACATCGATACCTCTTGTAGGCTCATCCATCATGAATATCTGCGGTCCTCTTTCAAGCCATTTACCAAAGATAACCTTCTGCTGGTTTCCTCCTGACAGAGCCGAAATCATATCCTCCGGTCCCATACACTTTGTGTGCATAATCTTTATCTCATCAGAGGTGGCCTTTGTCATCTTGCTGTCTGAAAGTGCCGGTCCATTCTTATAAGCACCGAGATTTGCGATTGTTGTGTTAAAGGTGAGGTTTCCCTTAAGGAAAAGTCCATTTGCTTTTCTTTCCTCTGTGATAAGTGCGAAGCCATAGTCCATAGCCTCCTTTGCACAGGTGAAATTCATAAGCTGGTTCTTAAAATATACTCGTCCCGCAGCTCTTGTCCTGATTCCGAAAATCGTCTCAAGAAGCTCTGTACGACCTGCTCCGACAAGTCCGTATAGTCCAAATATCTCCCCCTCATGCACATCAAATGTGATGTCCTGCAGATGTGGCTCGTACTTTGTCGAAAGATGCTGTATTGACAAGATTACATCCTTTGGTTTGTTGTCTACCGGAGGGAATCTGTTCTCCAGTACTCGTCCAACCATCGCTGCAATCAGTTCATTCATATTTGTTTCTTTTGTGCTCTTTGTCATGACCAGATTTCCATCTCTAAGAACTGAAATCTCATCACATATCTCAAAAATCTCATCCATCTTGTGAGAAATATAGATAAGTGAAATACCCTGGTCACGAAGCATCCTCATCATCTGGAACAGCTTTTCAACCTCCTGTACCGTAAGTGATGATGTAGGCTCATCCAATACTATAACCTTTGAGTTGTATGATATTGCCTTTGCAATCTCACACATCTGTCGCTGTGATACTGACATATTTTTCATCGGCTGCTCGAGATTAACTGTCATTCCCAGCTTTCTGAATAATTCAGACGCTTCTTTTTTCATGCGTCCCTCATCAATCATACCAAATGAATTGACCGGATATCTTCCGAGAAACAGATTGTCTACGACATTTCTCTCAAGACACTAGTTCAACTCCTGATGCACCATCGCTATTCCATTTTCCAGTGCATCCTTAGGACCCGAAAAGCTTACCTCTTTTCCGTCCAGATATATAGTTCCCTCGTCCTTCTGGTATGTACCAAAAAGACATTTCATCATTGTCGACTTACCGGCTCCGTTCTCCCCCATGAGACCCATTACAGTACCTTTTTTCACATCTAAATTGATGTGGTCAAGAACCCTGTTTCGTCCAAATGACTTGCTCATGCCACGAATCGATAAGATGTTTTCATTATTCTTATCGCCCATACTTCCTGCTCCTAACTCTATATTTGCTGTCGTCTGTATACACTTTATTTTGGGGAGAGATTTTTCCCTCCCCAACTAAGTGCTTTAAATACTTTTACTGGTTCAAAAGAGCTGTATAAGAAGCTGCATTATCTGTCTTAACCATGTTGATTGCGAATGCATCGTACTGGCTTGGATTTCCAAGTCTGTTTGTGATATTAGACTCTGTCTGTCCATCACCACCGATGTACTCAACATCAAGATTTAAGAGATCATCATACTTCTGTAAGAGTGGCTGATATGTAGAGCTTAAGAAGTTATCTGAAGCATTGTAGATATTCAGCCATACCTTCTTTGTAGGGTGCTTTGCTGAATCAAGCTGTGTTGAAACAGGTGCCCATACAACTGTTGAATCTGTGAAATCCTTGTAGTTATCTGCTGTAACTGCTACGTTTAATGCGTAGTAAGATCTCTCATCATCCTTGTAAACATATACATCATCGCTTAATACGTTTCCTGCATCATCCTCTGTGCCGATACCTGTATCAATATCTACACCATCGAGTGCGTTTCTAAGTACACGAAGTGTGAGGTAAGCCTGAACGTCAGCATGCTGGCTGATTGTTCCGCCATAGCCCTCTGCGATAGCTGCTACTGCATCACTGTTGGCATCGTATCCGAATGTTGGAACCTTGTTGTCCTTTGACCATGCATTGAACATTGACATTCCCATTCCATCGTTGTTAGAAACAACTACGTCGATTGACTCGCCAAATGATGATGACCATGTTCCGATTGCATTTCCTGCTGTAGCTGCATCCCATGTAGCTCCTGCTGAGTTCTTCATCTCCTGTGAAGCAAGCTCTCTTACTACATAGTCTTTGCCGTTTACAGTAATCTTGCCGTCCTGAACCTCAGCTGCTTTTCCGTCTGAGTTTGTTCCTGCCGGAGCACTGTCAATCTCGCCGCTCTTGTCTACGCCTGTTCCAAGAGCTTTACGAACACCTCTTGTTCTTGCAATTGAATCGTTGTGTCCGATATCACCGATTGCAAGTACATATCCGATGACGCCATCCCCATTTCTGTCGATCGTATCGATGTTCTTCTCGATATACTCTTTTACCATTTCTCCCTGAAGTTCAGCTCCCTGATTAGCATCGAAACCTACATAATAGGTATCCTTGTTGTAGTTGAGTGCTGTCATGTCAAGCTCTCCTGTTGAGCTGTTTGATGGCTGACGGTTGAACCACACAAGTGGCTTGTCCTTGTTTGCAACATCTGATGTCGTTGTGCTGCTTCCCCCTTTCTGTGTATCAGAAGAACCCCCATCTGATCCACAAGCGGCCATTGACGCTGCCATAGCAGCTACCATCATGATTGCAACAAATTTTTTCTTCATATATTTTTGTCCCCCTTTGTTTTGTTGGTAAGGCTAGTATACAAAAATATTTCGGGAATCACTATAGAATATTTTTCGATAAACATTAAAAATTTTCTAGTTTTTATTTTTTCGCTACGTCATATTGTTCAGCTTCAACAAAAACGGGCTTTCCGCTTTGTCCTTATTACTTCCTTTGCTCCGTCACTCACAAACATTCCAATCCCTCTTTTCTTATACAAAATTCCTGCATCCACAAGTATATTTATGCCCTTTGCCGCTGTAGACGGATTTATCGCATACAGCTTTGCAAGCTCGTTTGTGCTCGGCACGCGCTCATCCTCCAAAAGCACATCCCGCAGTATGTCGTTTTCTATCATTTCGCTTATCTGAATATAGATTGATTTCTCCTGATTCAGAATTTCATTCACATGCTCCGCCTCTTTTCTATACAAATAGAAAACGTTATACGTATGGCTGTATGTACAGTTTACGTTTGGTATATGGTTAAGTATGCTGTACGTATAAAATACTTAGAACAAGTTGTCAGTGATTGAATGAATTACGGGTACAAAAAAGCACCATTTATAGGTGCTGAAAATAAAGAAAACTATAAGCAATACTTATTGTAGGTAAACGCTCCATAGGTGGTACTCTTGTAGACCTGCCTATTTTCCTAGATAATTA